>PPYF01016881.1_pt1 | contig 32124 bp, 26 predicted proteins | sample 1559871 | NCBI WGS metagenome assembly PPYF01 (sample SAMN08240021, study PRJNA423297) | Human gut metagenome, whole genome shotgun sequencing project.
CTTTAATCTTCATAATCACACTTTTCGGTAGTGTGCTAATTATATCACATCACCCACCTTTTGTGCAGAGGTTCCTTAACAATCCCCAATAACCTAAGGACAAGAAATTAAGATGTCTGACAAAATCGTAAATCTGTCCGTCTCTCGACGGACACTTATGAAAGGAGGAGCTTTGGCTGCAGCCGCTGCCGCTTCTCCATGTCTTCCGAACTTGGCGTTTGCCGAACAAATTAAAAAACTCGAACAGGAAGGTTGGACAAAACGTCCCGTTGCCTGCACGATGTGCGGTGCGTTCTGCGGTCTGATTGAGATGCGTAAAGAAGGTGAGCCCGTTTCCGAAAAAACTGTTCGTATTTTCCCAAATCCAGGACATCCTCAACAGGGCTACTGCGGCCGATCCGCTGCAACTATGTGGGTTTGGAATCACCCGCTTCGTTTGAAAAAACCTCTGAAACGTGTCGGGGAAAAGGGCGAAGGAAAATTCAAAGAAATTACATGGGATGAAGCGTTGGACGGCATCGCCGGTCAGCTTAAAACGATCGTTGAAAAATATGGAGAAAGCAGCATTGCTTCAACTTCCCATACTTTCTCGGGCTTCAGCAAGTGGATTACGCTACCGCTGGGCTCTCCGAATAGTATTGGCCATGCTTCTTCCTGCAATGCGGGTGGTATCAGCGGTCGCCAGTGGGTCTTCGGAAAAGGCTTTGACGGTGCCGGCAAAATGGAGCCCGATTACGCCAACTTGCGTTATTTGCTTCTTATCGGCCGTTCTATGGGAGCTGCTATGGGAGCGCTCCATACTTTGAATGTTGCTCGTGCAAACGGGGCCCGTGTGGTTTCCATCGACCCGAGAATGCCGGACATCTCTTACGGTGATGTGGACTGGGTTGGTATTCGTCCCTCGACGGACGCTGCTTTCGTGATGGGTCTGATTAACCGCATGATTCAGGACGGTACAGCCGATTTTGATTTCATTCAGAAGCATACCAACGGCGCTTATCTTGTCAGAGAAAACGGTCATCCCTTGACTCAAGCTGATTTCGTCGCAGGCGGGGATAAAACAAAATACGCCGTTGCCAATGCTGCCGGAGAAATTTCCTTCCGAGGACTGAAGAAAAATGAAACCGGAGAGATGGTTTTTAACGAAGATCCTTCTTTCAAGGCTATCCTTGAAGACGTCGCTCCGGTCAAACTTGTCGACGGGATCACGATTCCCGTTAAAACCGCTTTTGAAGTCGTCAAAGAGACAGCGGCTCCTTACACACCGGAGAAAGTATTTGAAATCACCGGCGTTGAGCCTGGCATCCTGCTCCGTATCGCTAAGGACTTCACGAACCTAAAAGGCGTGATCGATGACGGCTGGTACACCTCTAAGAACGGAACCGACGTTCAGCTGTATCAATTGATCTGCATTGCCAACGCGATGAACGGCAATATAGATATTCCTGGGGGTTTGGTTGTAACAGTCGGGGCCGGCCTCAAGATCCCCAGTGTTTCTGCAGGCAAAGGTCCCAACGGCGAAACTTGGCAGATGGCTAAAGAAAAGCGCATCGACAAGATCGTTTATCCGGAAGCATCCGCAACTTTTAAGGTTGCGCTCCAGGCTGCCGTTACCGGCAAACCTTATCCGATCAAAGGTGTTTTCTTCGTGGGAACTACGATGTTCCATCGTGAGGCCAATTCTCAAGAACTTGCAGAACAGCTTAAGAAGCTTGAGCTTTGTGTCGTTCAGGATGTTCTTCCGCAGGAACTGGTTGACTATGCTGACTACGTGCTCCCTGCCACATATTTCATGGAAAGAAAAGAGATGGCTGGTGTTAAGTGGGCGCTTGACGGCTCCATTTATCTTTCCGACCCGGGCCTTACGCCGCCGAAAGGTTGTGAAGCTCGTCACGACGTGTGGATCCTTTTGGAAATTCTGAGAAGAGCTTTCCCGGAAAAAGCAGCGCGCGTCGGATACAAGGAATGCAAGACGGCCGAGGAGTTCAATAAATACTTTGATGCCTTTACGAACAAAGGTTTTAATAAGTTCCTGGCACAGTGCGAAAGCCAGAAACCGGGCTGGGCTGCCAAGATCAAGAAGGATATCGAAACACAGGGCTGGTCAACGATCAAGACAAAGAAATACAACCAGTACCCGTATCACAAACCTTTTGGAACACCGAGCGGCAAGGTTGAAATCTATGCCTTCCAGAGCTTCAAGAACGAAGCCTACGAAAAGGCCATTGCTCCGATTTCCGGTTACATTCCTTCGCCAGCGTTCACCGCACCGAAGCAGAACAGCAATGAGTTCATCCTGGCTTCCGGAAAGAACTGCGTCACCTGTTCCGGCCTGAATATGTTTACGCAGCCCACTCGCTATTTGGGCGACAGAACCGTTTGGATGAATCCGGTTGATGCACAGAGACTGGGTATTAAAAACGGGGATATGGCCGAAATTGAAGGTATCGATACTAACTATGTCGGCCAAGCAAGAATTACCGTCACCAATAAGGTTGTACCGGGTGCAGTTTTTGCCTTCGGTTTCTCCGGAGGCAACAGAACTAAGCACCTTGTAAACGACCCCGAATACCAATTTGTGAAAGAAGGTATTAACTCTCATTGGTATGCGACAGGTTATGCGCAGCCGGTCTTCGGCAATGTTGCGAATAACAGTTCCGTGCGCATTAAGAAGGTAAGAGGCTAAATCATGGTTCAAAAGAAAAAACAATTAGCGCATCTTTTTGATGCCACACAATGCATCAGCTGCGGTGCCTGCATTTTGGCCTGTTCTCAGACCAATTTCCCTGAAATGCACAACCAGAGCATTCCGGGGAGAAACTGGCCCGCATCCAATATTCGTATTTTCCGTTCTGAAGAACGTCGTCCGGTCAATCTGCTGGTTCAGTGCCAGCAGTGCGAAAACGCACCTTGCGTTAAGACTTGTCCCTTTGGCGCGAACTATTACGATGAAAACGGTCTTGTCAGAAATGATCCGGATAAGTGCGTCGGCTGCAACTACTGTATTGCCAGCTGCCCGTACGACGCTCGCTGGAGTCATCCGATCACGGGCCTGCCGATGAAATGTATCAGTCCGGGCTGCATGGAGATGATTAACGAAGGCAAGCAGCCGGCTTGTGTTCAGGCGTGCCCCGCGGAAGCCCGTCTCTTCGGAGATATTTTGGATCCACAGTCTGAAATCTCTAAAAAGATTGCTTCCAGCAGAACCGAGCTTCTCATGCCGAACAAAGGCACGAAACCTAACTTCTTTGTGGTGGTGTCCAAATGATCGAATTAACTTCTTTTACTCCTCAGCTCCAAGCCGCTCATTGGGGGTGGACGATTGCCATTTTCCTTTGGCTCGTCGGTCTCGCCGGTATGGGATTTTTTCTGAACTACTGGATCAGACAGAAGAACTTTGTTTATCTTCTGACGGTTTCAGGCATTCTCGGAACGCTCTTAGTGGTCAGCCACTTGGCTAGGATGCTTAATCTTCCGTTTGCCGTTTTCAGCGCTTTAGCGGACTTTTCCTTTAATTTCCAGTCTTGGATGTTCATCGGCATTTGTCTGCTTTCGCTGCTGTGCATCGGTTCCGTGTTCTATTCCATGATCTGCGCCAAGATCATTTTCAAGAGTGAATACTGGCAGAACATGACTAAGTCCAATTGGTTCAACGGAATTTTTGCTGCGCTGGGCGTTTGCTGCACGATTTATTCCGGCTTCCTCTTGACTCAGGCCGTCGGCATCTCTCTGTGGAATACCGCTTTGATTCCGCTGCTTTGGATCATGTCCGGCATGGCCAGTTCCATCGGCTGTATTGAACTTTTCATGATCATGAAATGGATCGATCCGGATACCGTTCGCTGGAGCAGAAGAACTTCCTTCTGGGTTGAAGTTGCAGAACTGTTCACCATTTTTGCCTTTGTCCACGTTGCTTTGGGTTCCGCGCTTGCCGGTGCCAGAGCCGGTGCAGAAGCTCTGATCAGCGGTCCTCATGCCGTGATGTTCTGGGTCGGCGTGATTATTCTCGGTTCTGTCGTGCCTCTGCTCCTGAATCTGCTGACACGCAGCCATAAGATTTTGGCCTGCAGTGCGATCCTCGGCATCATCGGTGCGCTCCTGCTGAGAGCTTCCATCCTCTTCTCCGGATACTACGATCCGATCATGTTCTAAGACTTGGCGCCGCCTCTCAGGTCTGGAGGCGGTAATTACTTAGTTGCTCCTTGATGCCAAGCGGCATCTTCGAAGGGCTGTCTTCGGGCAGCCCTTCGCCTTACTGGCTTGGCTGTTCTCTTCGCAAATGAGTTCTAGAAGAATTAGAGAGCCCGAATACATGTCCGAAGAAACGGCCTGAAATCGTTCTCCTTCCAAAATCGATTAGATGTCCCTGTGTCGGTTGTTTGGAGAAGATCTGTGAGAGAAAGAGGCTTTCTGAAAAGGTATCCAAAACATTGGATTTTAACCATCACAAGCTTCCCGAGCCGGAACAGAAGACATGTTTAAGTCTTATGATTCTGAGAGAAATGTGATTGCTATTGGAACTACAGAAAATAAAATTCCCGCCCCGATTTTCAATCGAGAAGCGGGAACTCCTTGTCCGTGGACACCCTCTCCGAAAAATCGAAGAACCCTCACGATGCTGTCGTATCCAATCATGGACACCCGGCGACAGGCGACAAATTTTCCACTCTAGACAAGGGTTTCAGATTAACAAAATCCTAGTCCGAGCGCAATGTTTAGTCTTCCTTGAACGCTACCTCGCGGCCTTTCTTAATACTCGGTAAGAGGATGAGCAGCAGCAGGAAGATGGCCATCATCAATAGGACGAGAGAGATGGGACGCGTAAAGAAGGTCGATGGGTCACCGCGAGAAAGAAGCATTGCTCTTCTGAGGTTTTCTTCCATCATTGGTCCGAGAATGAAGCCCAGGATCAATGGTGCTGGTTCACATTTCAGTTTTGCAAATAGGTAGCCAAGTGCACCGCAGATTATCGTGATGTAGACATCAAACGGATTGTTATTAATGGAATACACGCCGATACAGCAGAAAGTCAGAATCATCGGATAGAGCAAGCCGTAAGGAACGCGCAGCAACTGAACCCAAACGCCGATTAAAGGCAGATTCAAAATCACAAGCATCAGGTTGCCGATCCACATTGAGACAACTAAGCCCCAGAAAAGTGTCGGATTAGAGCTCATGACCTGAGGTCCCGGCGTGATGTTGTGAATCATCAGCGCGCCGATCATCAAAGCCATCGTAGCGTTGCAGGGAATGCCGAGCGTGAGCATCGGAATGAAGCTCGTCTGGGCGCCTGCGTTGTTGGCAGATTCCGGACCGGCAACACCGGCAATGTTGCCTTTACCAAACGGAGGATTGGCGTTTTTGCCGCCGACTTTCTTCTCAAGCGTATAAGAAGCAAAGGAAGCGAGCAGAGCTCCGCCGCCGGGAAGAATGCCGAGGAAGGAACCCAGCAAAGTGCCGCGCGTGATGGCAGGCGCGGCTTTGCATAATTCTTTTCGGCTCGGCCAAATGGAGCCGACCTTTTCTGTAATGGAATCGCGCGTTTCGCCTTTGGACAAATTCACGATAATTTCAGTGAATCCGAACAGGCCCATAGAAATGGCGACGAAATCGATGCCGTCCTGAAGTTCGGCAATGCCGAAATCAAAACGGAAAGTTCCGGAATTGACGTCTGCTCCGATGATGCCGAGAAGCAGGCCTAAGATGATCATGGCAAAGGCCTTCAGTACAGAACCGTTGGCAAGCACAACGGCGCCGACAAGACCCAGAACCATCAGGCTGAAATATTCGGCCGGACCGAATTTAAAGGCAAGTTCAATCAGAGGAGGTGCGAAAGCAGCGACCAAGATCGTTGCAAAGCAGCCTGCAATAAAAGAGCCGATAGCCGCAATGCCGAGTGCGGTGCCGGCTTTGCCGTGACGCGCCATCTGGTATCCGTCTAAGCATGTGACCACCGAAGCCGACTCGCCCGGAAGGTTAACCAAAATCGCGGTTGTGGATCCGCCGTACTGAGAGCCGTAATAAATACCGGCAAGCATAATCAATGCTGAAGTCGGATCGAGCGTGTAAGTGATCGGCAGGAGCATGGCGAGCGTTGCCACCGGCCCGAGTCCCGGAAGAACGCCGATCAAGGTGCCGAGCGTGACACCTAAGAAACAGTAGAGCAGGTTCTGCAGTGATAAAGCAGTGGCAAAACCGACGGCTAAATTATTTAGTAAATCCATAATTCAGCCCCTTAATTCGTGAGAAAAGCCGGCCAGATGGGCACGGTTAGATCCAGGCCGAGGACAAAGATCAGCCAAACGGCAACGCTTAAAAAGACGCAGAGCAAAAAGGTCCGAATCCAGCGGAAAGGACGGTTGCCGAAAGAAGATAAGAAAACCATCACGGCAGTCGCAGGGATGAGACCTGCCGGTCTGAGCAGTACGGCAAAAATCGTAACGGATCCTAGAATCACAAAAAAGTTGTACCAGTCAAACTTTCCGAACTTGCCGCCGTCTTCCTCAGAGCTTTTAAAAAGAACGGATTTCGCAGTGATCAAAAAACCAAGGAAAAAGAGAAAACCGCCGAGCAGCATCGGGAAATAGCCCGGACCCATGCGGAAGGCCGTCCCGATGTTGTAGTTGTAAACAGAGTAGAGGCAGAAAAAACCTCCGAAGGCCATGAACATCAAACCGGCCCAAAAATCTCTTTGATCCTTGATCATAGGTAAAACGAAATTAAGGAAGGCCGGAGGCCGGCCTTCTAGGTTGTACAAACTGAGCAAAGTATTAGTCTACTTTCGCTCCGCTGGTCTTCACAATTTCTTTGTATTTGACGAGCTCGGCTTTTACAAAGTCGTTCAGCTGAGCAGGTGTACCGGCTTTTTCAACGGCGCCCATCTTGTCGAAGCGTTCAGCCATGGGTTTGGACTTAATGGCTTTGACAAAAGCCTGGTTGAGTTTTTCAACAACTTTCGGATCCATCTTGGCCGGTCCGAAGAAGGCGTACCAAGTGGAAATATCGAATCCGGGGACACCGGCTTCGGCCATCGTCGGAACGTTCGGCAGAGAAGGTGCACGGAACGTTGTCGTCACGGCAAGAGGAATCAATTTGCCGGCTTTGATGTTGGCGCTGGCAGAAGCCAGGTTGTCAAAGATCATCTGAGTGTCGCCGCTCAAGACGCTCATCTGAGCAGCTGCGGCGCCCTTAAACGGAATGTGAACGATCTTGATGCCGGTTGCGTTCTTTAAGAGTTCGCCGGACATATGGCCAGCAGAACCGTTGCCGCCGGAAGCATAATTAATAGCGTCCGGGTTCTTCTTGGCATACTCGATTAAATCTTTAACGCTCTTGATGCCTGTCTTTTGAGAGAATTCCGGTGTAATGACCAGAACGTTCGGTGTCTGAGCAATCAGCGTAATCGGAGTGAAGTCCTTGATGGGGTCATACGGCAGTTTGCTGAAAAGGTTGGGGTTTACGGCATGTGTTGCCAGAGCGCCCATGACGATGGTCTTGCCGTCCGGAGCTTGTTTTGCAACGTAGTCCACGCCGATGTTGCCGCCGGCGCCGGGTTTGTTTTCAACAATGATGTTGCCCAGGTCATGACGAGCTTCTTCAGCGACGGCACGGGCTGTGACGTCCAAAGGGCCTCCGGGAGGATAAGGAACAATAATACGAATAGGATCTTCAGCAGCGAAAGGAGGGAATGCTGCGCAGCCTAATGCTGCAGCTCCAAGGGCACAGACGGAACGTCTAGTAAATTTGATTGTCATTTTTTACCTTTCTCATTTGTGGTTATCGGGTAGAGTTAACTACCTTTCTAGCATTCTATGAAAAAATCGGGGCAAAAACAGAAAGTTGACCACGAATTCTCATTTTCATCAGGGTAATGGAGCATAATTTCTCGATTATTTCTAAATAAACGAGAAAATTAAGTCATGCTTGGACGGCATTGTGCAAAATAAATTCAAAGAGGAGCGATGAAAGCAGCTTACTCGTTTTTCCTGGTCTTCAAGATTCAAGTTTCATGAAGCGTTAAGCACGGAGTCTTAGCATCATTCCTGAGATGTTTTTCTCTTGGCGCGCCCCGATTCCTTCGCGACGGCTTTCAGTCCTTCCAAGTTGATGATGCGAACGTGTCTTTGATTAATTTCAATCAGGTTCAGTTCATCGAAATGGGTGAGCGTTCTGCTGACGGTTTCGAGTTTGAGACCTAAGAAACTGCCGAGTTCTCCTCGAGTCATTCTCAGGACGAATTCGCTTTTTGAGAATCCTCGGGCTTCGAACTTTCTCGCAAGATTCAGCAGGAAGGAAGCAAGCAGCTGGGTTGAGTTGGTGCAGCCGAGAATGAGCAGGTTTTGATGCGCAGCGACGATTTTTCTTCCGAGCAGAAGACGAAATTGGCGCGCGATTTTTAGATCTCGGTCGCAAAAAGCTTCGAGTTCACGATAGCGCAAAGAACAGATTTCACTGTCCTCAAGGGCCGTGACGGTGCAGATATGGTATCCGGTGGGGATCGCTTCTGCGCCGAGCACTTCTCCGGTCATGTGGAAGTCGGTGACTTGTTCGCTGCCGTTCTCGTTTAGAACGGAGCTTTTAAATGAACCGAGCCTGGTGATGAAAAGCGTATCAAGGGGGTCGCCGGCTCTGAACAGTATTTCGCCTTTAGGAACTCTTCTTTGGGAGACGATATGAGAGGAAAAAATTTCTGTTTCTGCGTCATTCAGATCGGCAGACAGGCAGAAGTGCCCGAGATAGCAGCCGGCACAGCCGGCGCGATTTGCCGATAAAGATTGCGTGAAATTAGAAGCCATTTTCTCTAAATACTGTTATAAGAGGCAAAAAAGCTTTGCGGCCTTTGATGATTTGAGATAATTTCGCCTGTTGCAAAAATAATAACAGAACCTAGAAAAATCAAAATTTTTTTAAAAGGAACCCTGATGGAAACACAAGGAAAACTGAACGTTGAGTTCCCGGATCTTGAACTGCTCCAGAGATTCGATGTTCCGGGCCCAAGATATACCTCTTATCCCACCGCGGATAGATTTACCAAAGAATTCGGCGCCGAGGACTTTAAAAAAGTGCTTAATGCCCGCGGTACCGGCGACAATACGGCTGATTTATCTTTGTACGTCCATATTCCTTTCTGCGCGAATGTCTGTTTCTTCTGCGGCTGCAATAAGGAAGTGACCAAAGACCATTGTCGCTCCAAAGAATATCTGGAAGTTTTGAGCAAGGAGTGCGAACTGGTTTCGGCTCAGATCGGCGGCAACAAAGAAGTCGTTCAGCTTCATTTCGGCGGCGGCTCTCCGACTTTCCTGAACAATGAAGAAATTTTCCAGGTGATGGACATTATTCGTTCTCACTTCACGCTGGCGCCGGATGCAGAAATTTCCATTGAAGTCGATCCTCGTTCGACCCCTGTCGACAAGGTTGAAGTTTTGGCCAAAGCCGGTTTCAACCGTATGAGTATCGGCGTTCAGGACTTCGATAACCGAGTTCAGATTGCAGTCAACCGTGTTCAGCCTTTCGAAATGACCAAAGCCGTCCTTGACGCCGCTCGTGCCAACGGCTTTAAGTCCATCAACATGGACTTGATCTACGGTCTTCCGTTCCAGTCCCGCAAGACCTTTGAAATGACTCTGGACAAAGTGATCGAACTTTCTCCGGATCGTATCGCGCTCTATCACTTTGCTCATCTGCCCGAGCACTTCAAACCGCAGAGGCGTATCAATGCCGAAGACCTTCCGAGCACACCGGAAAAAGTCGGCATCATGATGGACGCTATCAAACGTTTGAGCGCCAACGGCTATCACTTCATCGGTATGGATCACTTCGCCAAGGTTACCGACGAACTTGCCAAGGCTCAGGAAAACGGTACCCTGCAGAGAAACTTCCAGGGCTATTCCACTAAGCCGGAATGCGACATGGTTGCGCTCGGCGTTTCTTCCATCAGTAAGGTCAACGGCTGTTATGCCGCCAACCCGCGTGATCTGGAAAGCTACTATGCAGCGATCCGCAGCGGCAACTTGGCCACCAACCGCGGTTATCTCTTAAATGACGACGACCGCCTGCGTGCCAAAGTCATCATGGAACTGATGTGCCAGTTCAAAGTCGTTAAGGCCGACATCGAGAAGAAATTCGGCGTTAACTTCAATGAATACTTTGACTTTGAACTGAACAATCTCAAGCACTTCGAGGCCGAAGGTCTGGTTCGTCTGGAGCCTGACTTTATCGAAGTCACTCCGAAGGGCAAACTGCTGGTGAGAGCCGTAGCGATGAACTTCGACCGTTATCTGCGTGAGGACGAAAGAGTTCGCCGTTACTCCCGTATCGTTTAATGTCGAATTACGACACAGTTTCTTTTAGAAATTGAAGACAAAAAGCGAGCCTGGACACTGATAAAAAGGTGCTCAGGCTTTCTTGTTTTACCGTGGAAATCCGCGGTCTAAAAAGGCGGATGCAGAGAGCCATCTGCTAAAATACCGCGGTTACACATTGCTGTTTCGACAGCTTACTTTGAGAAAATATAAATGTTCACTGCATCAGAAATACGATCTACGTTTCTGAAGTTCATGGAGTCTAAAGGACACACTATCGTCGCTTCCAGCCCGGTAGTCCCCGGTGACGACCCCACATTGCTGTTTACCAACGCAGGTATGAACCAGTTCAAGGATGTTTACCTTGGCTTTGACAAGCGTCCCTACACACGTGCGACGACCAGTCAGAAATGTGTTCGTGCCGGCGGCAAGCACAATGACTTGGAAAACGTAGGCTATACCGCTCGCCATCACACATTCTTTGAAATGCTTGGCAACTTCAGCTTCGGAGATTACTTCAAGCGTGATGCCATCAAGAATGCCTGGGAGCTACTTACCGAACACTTCAAACTCCCTCCTGAAAAACTCTGGGTGACCGTGTACGCCGAGGACGACGAGGCTTACAACATCTGGAATAAGGAAGTCGGTATCCCTGCCGATAGAATCGTTCGTATCGGCGACAACAAGGGCGCTCGTTTCGCTTCCGACAACTTCTGGATGATGGGCGACACTGGCCCCTGCGGTCCTTGCTCTGAAATTTTCTATGACCATGGTCCCTCCGTTGCCGGAGGCCCTCCCGGAAGCCCTGACGAAGACGGCGACCGCTACATGGAAATTTGGAATCTCGTGTTCATGCAGTTCAACCGTGATGAAAAAGGCGTGATGCACAAGCTGCCCCGTCCCAGCGTGGATACCGGCATGGGCTTGGAACGTATTTCCGCCGTTCTTCAGGGTGTTCATTCGAACTACGAAATCGACCTGTTCCAGAACCTCATGAAGGCCGTCATTGATGAAGTTAAGGCTGCCGGCGCAGAGGACGTTGATCCGAACAGTCCTTCCGTTAAGGTCATTGCCGACCACATTCGTGCCTGCACGTTCATCATTGCCGACGGTGTTGTTCCGGGCAATGAAGGCCGCAGCTACGTTCTGCGTCGTATTGCTCGCCGCGGTATGCGTCACGGCTTTAAGCTCGGCGCCCGCAAGCTTTTCTTCAGCAACTTGGTTAAAGCCGTTGCCAAAGAAATGGGCGATCAGTACCCTGAAATTCGTAATCCGCATATTCAGGAAGTTTTGCGTCAGGAAGAAGTTCGCTTTTCTCAGACCCTGTCCAAAGGCTTGGATATCCTTAATGAAGCTCTGGCTTCCGGAACCAAGATCCTGGGCGGTGACGTTGCATTCAAACTGCATGACACCTACGGCTTCCCGGTTGACCTGACTGCCGACGTCTGCCGCGAAAAGAATGTTTCCGTTGACTTTGAAGGCTTTGATGCCTTGATGGAAAAGCAGCGTGAACAGGCTCGCGCCAAGGGCAAATTCAAGATGGCTCAGGGCCTCGAATACGAAGGCAAACCGACTGAATTCTTAGGTTACGACACGCTGACGGTTCAGGCCTGCCGCGTCGAAGCCATCTATAAAGACGGCGAACCCGTGAAAGACGCCGAAGCCGGCGACGAAGTCGTTGTCGTTTTTGACCGCACTCCGTTCTATGCAGAAAGCGGCGGTCAGATGGGCGACAAAGGTACGTTCAAGAACAAGACAACGATCCTTAAGGTTGACGATACATTCAAGATCAAGGCGAATGTCTTCGGTCATATGTGCTATGTCGCCGAAGGCGAAGTCAAGGTGGGCGACCTCTTCAGCGCTCAGGTCGACGAAGAAAACCGCGAAGCAACTGCCCGCAACCACTCCGTGACGCACTTGATGCACAAAGCACTGAGAGAAGTGCTCGGTGCTCATGTTCAGCAGCGCGGCTCCATGGTTAACGGCGACAGAACCCGCTTCGACTTTGTCCACACCTCTCCGATGACTCGTGAACAGATCAACGAAGTCGAAGACATCGTGAACAAAGAAATTCTCCGTAATGCACCGACTCAGACCAGAGTCATGCCGATCGACGAAGCTAAGAAGACCAACGCGGTCATGCTCTTCGGAGAAAAATACGGTGAAAACGTTCGCGTTCTGAACATCGGCTCCAGCTGCGAACTCTGCGGCGGTACACACGTCCAGAGAACCGGTGACATCGGTATGTTCAAAATCATTTCCGAATCCGGTATTTCCGCCGGCGTGCGTCGTGTTGAGGCCGTGACGGGTATGGCCGCTCTTCACTACGCTCAGAACCAGGAAGAGATCATCCGAGAAGTGGCTGAAGAACTCAAAGCTCCGGCTCTCGAAGTTGTCTCCAAGGTTGTGGACACCGTCGAACATCTGAAACGCACGGAAAAAGACTTGAACGCTTTGAAGGTCAAGTTTGCCCAGGCCGGCGCCGCTCACATGGCTTCTCAGGCTCAGGATGTCAATGGCGTCGCGGTTCTTGTAACCGAGATGAAAGGCATCGAAACCAAGGAACTTCGCAATTCCGTTGACGGTCTTAAAGATCAGCTCAAGAGCGGCGTGATCGTTCTGATCAAGTCTGAAGACGGTAAAGCCAGTGCTGCGGTCGGTGTGACGAAAGATCTCGTCGGCAAGATCAAAGCCGGCGATGTGATGAAGTTTGTTGCCGAGCAGCTCGGCGGTAAAGGCGGCGGACGTCCTGACTTTGCTCAGGGCGGCGGCGCAGCGCCTGCCGACATGAACGCTCTGCTCGGTAAGACCAGAACGTTCATCACAGAAAAGCTTGCCTAATCAGCTTTTCTGAACGGAACTAAACCGTTGCGAAACCTCCGGATGAAAGTCCGGAGGTTTCTTTTTAGGAGTGAAAAGAAAAGGCCCGCAAATGCGAGCCTCATCAAGTCTTAACCGGATTAGTCCGGATACCCTTCCGGATTCATCTGCTGCCAGCGCCAGGTATCTTCACACATCTTCTCGATGCCGCGCTTAGCCGTCCAGCCGAGAAGCTTCTTGGCAAGCTCGGGGTTGGTCCAATAGGCAGCCTTGTCGCCGGCACGACGAGGGCAGATCTCGTAAGGAATATGTTTTCCGCTGGCTTTCTCAAACGCTTTAACGAGCTCGAGCACAGTTGTGTTGCCGCCGGTGCCGAGGTTAACAGTCAGCAGCTGCGGTTTGCCGTCTAAAACTCTCAGAGCGTCTAAATGTCCTTCAACAAGATCCTGTACGTGGATATAGTCGCGGGCGCCGGTGCCGTCGCGAGTCGGGTAGTCATTTCCGAAAACTTTCAAAGAAGCGCGTCTGCCGACGGCAACTTGGGAAATGAAAGGCATCAGATTGTTCGGAATGCCGTTCGGATCTTCACCGATTAAGCCGGATTCGTGTGCGCCGACCGGATTGAAATAACGAAGGATGGCGATTGACCAATCAGGCTCGGCTTTGAAAGTCTTGCGAAGAACTTCTTCAATCATCCATTTGCTCAGACCGTAGTTGTTGATCGGAGCAAGCGGAGTGTTCTCATCAAATTCATCGTAGCCAGGATCGCCGTAAACGGTGGCGGAAGAGGAAAAAACAAACTCTTTAACACCGAACTTCTTCATGACGCGAAGCAGAACAATAGTTCCTTCGACGTTATAAGAAAAGTAAAGCAAAGGATCGGTTTCTGACTCGCCGACGGCCTTACGGCCGGCAAAGTTAATGACGGCATCGATCGGGAAATCCGCGAACAGCTTCTCTAAAGCCTTTTCGTCACGGATGTCACCGCGTACCAGTGTCGGACGTTTTCCGGTGATCATCTCAATGCGGTCTACGACGGCAGGCTTGGAATTGCTGAAGTTATCGAAAATGATCGGCTCCATGCCGGCTTCGATCAGGCGCACAACCATGTGGGAGCCGATGTAGCCGGTGCCGCCGGTAACAAGAATGTGTTTTTTCATCGTCCGCAAAAAACAAAAATTGGCGCTCCGCCCGAAGGCGGATGCCAAATAATCATTAAATAGAGCTAAAAATTATCTATCAAGCGCATCGAAAATACGGCGGCTGACTTCATTGACGTCGCCGACGCCGTCGATCTTGATGTATTTTGTCTTGCTGTCGCCCTTAGCAGCCAGGCTCTGGTAGAAACCGACCAGTGCTTCAGTCTGAGTGTGATAGACCTCAAGACGCTTCTTAACGGTCTCTTCCTTGTCGTCCGGACGCTGAATCAGAGGTTCGCCGGTCACGTCGTCAACACCTTCAACCTTAGGAGGATTGAATTTAACATGGTAAGTACGGCCCGAAGCAACGTGCACTCTGCGGCCGCTCATACGTTCAAGAATGACCTCGTCGGGAACGGCGATTTCAACAACGTCATCGATGGGAATACCGGCTTTAACCAAAGCTTCGGCTTGAGGAATTGTGCGAGGGAAGCCGTCAAAGAGGAAACCGTTCTTGCAGTCCGGTTTTTCCAATCTTTCTTTGACCAGGCCGATGATGATGTCATCGCTGACCAGTTCACCTGCATCCATAATCTTCTTGGCAGCTAAACCGAGGGGAGTCCCGGCCTTCACTGCAGCTCTGAGCATGTCACCCGTAGAAATCTGAGGGATCCCGTAATGTTCACAAATACGGGCTGCTTGCGTACCTTTACCGGCACCGGGAGCTCCGAGAAGAATTAAGCGCATGAATGGCTCCTTTAATAATTAAGAATGTAAATTTAAATTTTGTGCCTTATTGCCCGTAATTTCAAGCTGTCCGAATGGATGAAAACCCAGCAACCGCTTGATCTTCGAAAATAAAACTCGAGTTATTTTTTCTGTAAGTAAGCGCGTACGGCTTCCAGATCTGAGAGCGTGTCCACGCCGGGAGGAATTTCTTCCTCGAAAATGTCTACAGCGATCTTGTAGCCGTTGTAAAGTGCGCGAAGCTGCTCTAGACTTTCCCAGCTTTCCAGATCCGATTTCGGAAGCTGAGGATAAGCTTTCAGGAAGGCGCAGCGGTAACTATAAATACCGACATGGCGCAGGCCGAGATCCCTCGGGAGCGCGTTGCGGTCTTTTGCGAAGCCGTCGCGATCCCAGGGAATCGGTGCGCGGCTGAAATACAGCGCCGAGCCGTTTTTGTCGGCAACGACTTTCACAACGTTGGGATTAAAGAATTCTTCCGCCGAATGAATACGAATGGCAGCCGTTCCCATGCTGCAGTCCGAGCGGTTCATCAGAAGTTCTGCAACATTCTTGATGACTTTCGGAGGAATTAGGGGTTCGTCCCCTTGGACGTTCACGATGATTTCATCATCGGGGATTTTGCAGACTTCGGCCGCTTCGCAGAGGCGGTCGGTGCCGCAGGCATGATCTTTACGCGTTAAACAGGCTTCGATGCCGTTGGCTTCACAGGCTTTGAGAATCAGTTCATCGTCAACCGCGCAGATCACACGGGAGGCGCCGCTTTTTAAAGCCTGTTCGGCAACGCGCACGATCATCGGCTTTCCGCAGATGTCGGCAATGGGTTTATTGGGTAGACGGGTGCTGGCTAAGCGAGCAGGAATAATGACGGTAAAGCTCATTTTTTGTCCAGTTCCTCGATTTCTTCTTCCTTCATTTCTCGAGCTTCAGTCGGGACCATGCAGGGGATGCCGTCAATGACGGGGAAGGCCTTCATGTCGGAACGGCAGTAAAATTCTTTTTTCTTTTCGTTCCAAAGTAGCGGACCCTTACAGAGAGGGCAAACTAAGATTTCAGTGATTTTTGCGTCCATAAGCATTCCGTTTAGAGTTGCTGAGCAGCTTCTTTGCTCTTTTTAGCTGCAGCGGTGATTTTCTTCTCGACAAAATCAACCAAGAATTTATCGAGCTTGGTTTCCAGCGGAACCACAAAAATGCGCTCGTCGTTTTTCAAATCGGCGTGTTTACGACATTTGACGGCATCTTTTTCCGTGATAAAGATGAGGTCGGCTTCGCAGTCTTTAAAAGGATTCTTGGAATAGTCGTAATGGTCCGGAAGAGCAATCGGGCGCACTTCCAATCCATGAGCCTTCAGCATGGAGAAGAATCTTTCCGGGACGGCAATACCCGCCATCGCGACGGCCTTCAAACCCTTTTTAAACTGCATTCTCGAAAGCGTATCCAAAGAAACGATTTCGCCGGTGGCGTAAGTGACTGCGTTTGTGAATCCGCTTGTCGCAACGTAGCGCGGAGTAGAAGACGTCACGATATCTTCTGTGGCGTTCAATACAATCGCGTCGACTTCATCGAGACGGGACGGCGGTTCACGCAGCGGACCGGCCGGAAGAACCCAGCCGTTTCCTAAACCGCGGGCTCCGACGACGGCTAATTCGACATCTCGATGGAGTGAATAATGCTGAAGTCCGTCGTCGCTGATGATGACATTGACAGTCGGGTAGGCTTTCAGTAAAGCTTCAGCGGCTTCAACACGTTTCGGACAAACAAACGTCGGGGCATCCGTAGCCTTTTTAATCAGCAAAGGTTCATCGCCGACGATATCAGGATTGCTGTCGAGGCGAACTTCAACCGGAGACTCTGCTTTGCCGCGGTAGCCGCGGGAGATAACACCGGGATTCCAGCCGCGTTCTTTCAGATCTTTGACTAAAGCGATGGTGACCGGAGTTTTTCCGGTTCCTCCGACATAAATATTGCCGACGACTACGACAGGCACTCCGACTTTAACAGGCACGGTTTTGCGACGCCGCGAGGCTGCCATGGAGAGAAAAACCGCAGAAGCGGGCAGAAGCAGCCAGGATATCAGTCCTTTGCGATCCCACTGTTTATGCAGAAACGTTTCTAGTTGTACTTGCATTGCCGTGAAGCAAAAAATAAAAGATTATTTTAACGTGATAGCGGTAAAAACTGCCGATAACTCATTAATTCAGCGTAGGCTTCCTAACGTGTCGATCTGCATCTGAAAGTTACAAAACCTAGGTAAAACCTTTACTTCAAAAGTCAATAGTATTTTGGGCAAAACACAAAATAATTATTTGCCGAGTACTCAAGAAGTTATGAAATTTAGAGGTCCTTTCATTGTTAATAACTTTGTGAATAACTCGGTGAGAAGTGACTTAATTTCATGACGAAAAAGCAAAAAAGAATTGCCAGGGAGGTAATTTAACAAAATAAATTTCTTTTAAATCAATAAATTAATAATTTCTCTCATTAAAAAGAAAAATTTTTGTTCTTCAAATTCGGATTGTTGAAAATGTGAATAAAATTGTGAGTAACTTGTGAAGCAAAAGGAAATTTTGCAATCTCACTCGCTCCTTGTATTTAGCACGTGAACAATAAAATGACCGATAAAGCCTTCTCTGTCACGCAGTTTGTTGACATCGTTAATTTGTCATTTGAGCAGTTTGAATCAGTGGCTGTTGAAGGGGAGATCTCAACTTCAACAAAAGCCTCGAGCGGACACTGGTATTTTTCAATTAAAGACGAAGAAGCGGTTCTTTCCTGCGCGATGTTTCGGGGGAAACTTTACTCCGTGCGCGGTGTCTTCAAGGTTGGCGACAAAGTTCGAGTCACAGGAAAACCGAATCTTTATCCCGGAAGCGGGAAATTAACATTTATTTGTTCGAAGATTGAAGCTGCCGGGGAGGGAAAACTCTATGAACTTTTCCTTCGTTTAAAAAATGAGTTGACAGCCTTAGGCTGGTTCGATCAAAGCCGAAAGAAAGCGATCCCTCGGGTGCCTCGTACGATCGGAATTATCACCAGCAGAACGGGCGCCGCACTGCAGGACGTTATGAATCGTCTGAGGGCGCGTGCACCTTACGTTAGAGTCCTCCTTTATCACACGGCCGTCCAGGGAAAGGGTGCCGAAGCCGAGATCGCTCAGAGAATCAATAAAGCGAACCAGGACAACAAAGCAGATGTTTTGCTTCTGGTGCGGGGGGGGGGCGGATCTCTCGAGGACTTATGGTGTTTTAATGAGAAGATCGTCGCTGAGGCGATCGTCAATAGTCATATTCCGATTATTTCCGGCATCGGTCATGAGACCGATACAACTATTGCGGATTTTGCTGCGGATTTTCGTGCGCCGACTCCGACCGGAGCGGCCGAGGCAGCCGCGGAAAAACAATCTGTTTTGTTTTGGGAAATAGATTCGGCCTGGGTTCTTCTGCATCGCTCATTCGAGAACCAATTCAATCGGGCGCTTCAAGATGTGGAAAATGAATCGCGTCCTTTTGAAAATCCTCAAGCTTTTTTAGAAACGTTCCGCCATCGCCTCTCTGCAGTCTCTCATCTTCAGCGTCCTGTGCTCGGCTACTATCGCCAAAATCTGAACTCTTTGAAATCCAGACTTCAGCTGGATATGCAGAACTTTCTCTCTTCCTCGCTTGAAAGAGAAAAATTTGCCGCTCGCTACTTTATTTCTCCGAGCCGATTCATCGAACCTTATGAAAAAAGACTCCAAGCGGCCTCTCCGATCCTAAGGCTGGATACTGCTGCGATGAGAAGCCGAATCGATTTGATTTTCAGCTCCATAAACACGGCGCAAAGTGCATGTCTGAGAATGAATAGGGCAGAACTAGGAGTCGCAGAAGAAAATCTCCAGGCTGAGATGGACGTAAAAATCCGTTCGGCAGGTGACGCACTCCGGTTAGCAGCACCTCAGATGACATATGCCTTTGCATTTCAGGGTTCAAGGTGCAATGAACTCTTTGCAATGATCTCCGGGGTTGTACAGTCAACGATCGCTGCCAACCGAAAGGTACTTCTGAAAGAGTCTTCCTGGTTGAAGAGATCTCGTCCGAAATTGGACCGTAGGCCTTTGAATGCGGCATGCAATACCGTGCGCAGCAGCCTGATCCAAAAGTTTGAAAGGGACACAATTCGTCTGCGCAGTCTGGAGCAGGTCTGGGAGCTGCTGGATCCTTCGAAGCAAATCCGCGGCAACAGCGCCTTTATCTATCGCGGCGGCAAGCCTGTGATGTCCGTCAGTGAGCTGAAGGAAGGTACGGATATTGAGGTTATGATGAAGGACGGAGCTTTTGTTGCTCGAGTTGGGGAGATAAAGAAGGACTAAGGGTGTCTGCATACCATAATGGTCTGCACAAGAATTAAGGAGATTAAAGCTATGGCATTTACAGTACCCCCGCTTCCTTTTGCAATGGACGCTCTTGAACCGTATATGAGCTCCAAGACACTTTCCTATCACTACGGCAAGCACAACAAAGCTTACAACGACACACTGAATAACCTCATCAAAGGCACGGACTATGAAACGATGCCTTTGGAAGAAATTATTCGTACGACACAGAGCGGCCCGATTTTTAACAATGCGGCTCAGTGCTACAACCACACATTCTTCTGGAATAGCTTAAAGCCGAACGGCGGCGGTCAGCCCACAGACGTGATCGCATCGCAGATTAACGCCAAATGGGGCAGCTACGACGCCTTTGCAGATGCCTTCACAAAGAGCGCCGTCGGTAACTTCGGTTCCGGCTGGACCTGGCTGGTTGAAAAAGAAGACGGCACACTTGATATCGTCAATACGAGCAACGCCGGCACACCGATCACCGGAACAGACTCTCCTCTGATCACCTGCGACGTTTGGGAACATGCATATTATCTTGATTACTACAATATGCGCGTCACCTTTGTTCAGACGTTCCTGCAGCATCTTGTGAACTGGGATTTCGCTGCAAAGAACTACAAATAATCGTTTGACGATTTCGTCCCGTAAACACACGGGATGAAGACAAAAAAGAAAGCGGGGCCGGACTTAATGTCCGGCCTTCGCTTCTACAAACCAAGGAGAAATCAAATAGGTTCCGTTAATTAGGATTGAACTTGAACTGCGGATGACATTCGGCGCAGTAGTTCACGGGTGCTTCATGCTGCAGATGGCATAAGGTGCATTCGCCGTTATGCGGAGCTTTATGCGGATTTACCGGGCCGATAGCTTTGGTCTTTTCGATCAGAGCGTCTTTTTGATGGCACTTCAGACAGGTTTCCTGATCAGGATATTCAGGACTTTTTCCGTCCGGACCGTGACAGGAAGCGCAGGCCATGCCGCGAGCAACGTGGCGATCGGCGCCGAACTTCGGAGCCTCGGCAGAAAAGGTCGAGGACATCGTGAAGAGGGCAGCAAGAACAACCAGTAGAGATGCTGTTTTTTTCATAATCTTCTCCGATAGGGATTTTTAAATTTCCGATGTTTTGCGATTTCGTTTTTTCTATTATTGAAGGTCGCTCTTCGCTTTTCAATCTGTACCAAGGTACATGTACCAAAGTACATATTCGACTTTTTTGAACTTTCTTAGACTGTGCTCATCGGATCAAATGATCCACGGTTTCAAAACAAAATTCCTTTAAATCCTTTCGGAGAAAATAAGATGAGTACCAATCGCCGTGACTTTCTTAAACTTGCAGGTGCAGCCGCTGCTGCCATTACTTCCACCGCTGCCGCACACGCCGGAGTCCCTGCTTCTTCCGTTGCTAAATTTGATGACGAATATGATGTCGTCATTATCGGTTCCGGTTTTGCCGGAATGGCCTGCGCACTGAAAGCCGGCCAGGCAGGCAAGAAAGTTCTGATCCTCGAAAAAATGCCGACTGTCGGCGGCAACTCCGCAATCTGCGGCGGCAACGTCGCTTGCCCGGTCAACCCCGTCCAGGCTGCCCAAGGCATCAAAGACAGCAAGGAACTCTTCATTGCCGACTGCTTGAAAGACGGTCTGGGTATTAACTACCCGAACCTGCTCGGCACGATCGCCGACCGCTGCAATGACACCATCAAGATGGTTGTGGACTGCGGCTGCGAATTCGTCCCCAACAAGATGCTCTTCGAAGCCGGTCACTCCGTTCCTCGTTCTTATGAAATCAAGGCCGGCACCGGATCCGGATACATCATTCCGATGCATAATGAACTCAAAAAGCTCCCCAACGTCAAGATCATGACGCGTGCCAAGTTCGATGATTTCATCCTGGACGAAAACGGCCGAGTCGTCGGTGTGACCTATCGTAAAGGCTATCGCTTCGACTCTAAACTGCAGAGCGACGATATTGAAAACAAGAGCGGCCGTCCCGCTACTGTTAAAGCAAAGAACGGCGTGATGCTGGCTGCCGGCGGTTTCTCCCGCGACATCTTCTTCCGTCAGGCTCAGGATCCCCGCGTTGTTCCGACCACAGACTCCACGAACCAGCCGGGTGCTACTGCCGGCGTGCTGATCAAAACTTTGGGCATCGGCGCTCAGCCTGTTCAGCTTTGCTGGCTGCAGTTCCTTCCGTACTGCAACCCGCGTGAAAAAGGTTTCGGTGTCTCTGTTAACTTCACCAACCACGCCTGCATGGACTTAGGCCTGGTCGTTGACAGAAAGACTGGCAAACGCTTCATGGACGAACACGCCGGCCGTAAGATCAAATCCGACGCTCTGTTCAAAGTCATCGGCACCGACGAAAACTATCCGATTGCGATCTGCGACGACGCCATTGTTAAAGCGATCAACCCGTCCTTCGTTAAGCTTCCTTTGGAAATGGGTACGGTTAAGAAGTTTGACACACTCGAACAGCTGGCTGATGCCTTCGGTATCCCCAAACAGGCCCTTCTGGACGAAGTCGCTAAATTCAACGGCTACGTTAAAGCTAACGATGACAAAGACTTCCACCGCATCCTTACGTTCAACAAGGGGCTCGATGTTTCCAAGGCTCCATTCTACGGCATTGAAGTCAGCCCGAAGATTCACCACACCATGGGCGGCGTGATGATCAATGAAAACGCAGAAGTCATTTCTGCCAACACCCACAAACCGATCCCTGGCCTCTATGCCGGCGGTGAAGTAGCAGGCGGTGTGCATGGCGCATCTCGTTTGGGAACCGTGGCAGTTATCGATGCTTTGACATTCGGTATGATTGCCGGCGAAAACTTCGCCAAGATGCAGTAATTTCTCAGGAGGGAGGTTCGGTGAATAAGCCGAACCACGGCCGGAGCAGACAATAGGTTTGTTCCGGCTTTTTAATTTGTTTGGCGCAGCTGGGGAAGGCGAGAGATCTTGTCTCCGGGTTTTACATGATTTTTCTCAAACCAAGATTCGTTCATTTCCAGTGCGTAAAACGCTTTCGCTTTGCTGCAGTGGATATCAAGTGTCAGCGGCTTCATTTCCTCAATATTAATAATGAAGCCGTCTTTATCGATGAAGGCAACGGAAAGCGGGATGAGGGTGTTTTTCATCCACATGCAGACAGCGTCGCTGCGGTCCATGACGAAGAGCATTCCGGAATTTTCCGGCAGATGTTTGCGGAACATCAGACCTTTTTCCCGGCTGGCGTTGTCGGCGGCAACTTCGACAGGAACCGTGATGCCTTTCACCATGAGTTTGAGCGTATCGGCTGCGCAAGCATATTGCACGCTCGAGAGAAGTACAAAAGCAGCGGAGAAGAGGGCAATTCTGATATTCGGTGTCATGATAAAAGCGGAAAAATAAAGGAGCTCCGAGAGCTCCCTTCGTTTAATCAAAAACGAATTTTATTAGGCGGGTTTGATGTTGTCAGCCTGTTTGCCTTTTTCGCCTTCTTTCAGGTCGAATGTGACACGCTGGCCTTGTTTCAACGTCTTGAAACCATCCATTTTAATTGCAGAGAAATGGGCGAAAAGATCTTCGCCGCCGTCATCGGGAGTGATAAATCCATATCCCTTAGCGTCGTTAAACCATTTCACGGTTCCTGTTGCCATATTTAAACTTCTCCAAAAAACTGACGGCGATGTCCATTACTCTCACGCGCCTAATACTAAAAACGATTGTCGAACTCTGTGAGCAAGACGAGTGACTGTTACATTCTTATGGGATTGTAAATAAATGTCAATTAGTAAATTTCGCATATAAAAGAAATACAAATTACAGCAAAGGGGGGGGGTAACTTATTGTATTTTCTCTTATAAAGGCGGTTTTCTCGGGGCAGAGTGCTTATATTATCAAGATTGAAATTTTTCCTCTTTCGTAAAAAACGTTGCAGTTACACCACAAGTAATAGCCGAATCTGTAAGAGTTGTAAAAATTTTACCCGTGCATTAACTGAAATTGACACGTTGACGATGCTCGCTAAGGAGACAAAAAAGCCGACATTTCAGCCGGCTGGATAAGTTTGTTTTTGGTCTTAATGACGACCTGAGGAACCGAAACCGCCGGTTCCGCGTTCCGTGGCGACAAATTCGTCGACCACTTCAAAAGTCGGCTGAACGACTGGGACAATAACTAGCTGGGCAATTCGTTCCATTGGCTCGATGGTGAAGGGTGTCTGAGAACGGTTCCAGCAGGAGACCATTAATTCGCCCTGGTAGTCCGAGTCAATAAGTCCGACTAAGTTGCCGAGCACTATGCCGTGTTTATGACCGAGACCCGAACGAGGGAGGATTAAAGCTGCATAACCGGGATCGCCGATGTAGATCGCAAGACCGGTTTTGATGAGCTTGGTTTCACCGGGCTGGAGGACCAGCGGTTCATCCATCACGGCACGAAGATCTAATCCGGCAGAGCCGAGCGAAGCGTAGCTTGGCATTTTTTCGCGGATCTTCGGATCCAAAATCTTAATTTGAAGTTTCATAGGATTAAATCACTCTCTTTTTAAGAAGGTCGGCAAGGGCTTCAATAATCTCTTCGGCAAGTTCGGCTTTAGAACTGAGCTCTTTGGCCTCGATTCCGTTTTTGGTGACAAAAGAAGCCTGATTTTGGGTACTTCCGATCGCAGACGCCGGATTGACGACAATCATATCCGCCGCTTTAGAGTCGAGCTTCTTGCGTGCGTTTTCAGCAAGATTGTCTGTCTCGGCAGCAAAACCGATAACCGCCGAGCACAGGCCGGAATGGCCGACATAGGAAAGAATGTCGGGATTTTTAATAAGCTTGATCGTTAATGTATCCTGACCTTTTTCCTTCTTGAGTTTGCTTTCCGAGTATTCGACCGGACGCCAGTCGCCTACCGCAGCGACGCCGATAAAGGTATCGGGCGTGTGTTCAACCAGTTCTTTTTTGACTGCCTCAAACATCTCTTGAGCCTGCCGAACGGGGATAACCGCTGCTTTGTCCGGGTAGGACACGCAAACCGGACCGCTGACAATCGTGACCTCGGCGCCGGCGCGAATTGCAGCGGCAGCAATAGCAGCTGCCTGTCGCCCGGAAGATCCGTTGGTGATCCCTCGAACCGGATCAAAAGGCTCAAATGTCGGGCCCGCAGTCATTAGGACTTTCTTTCCGGAAAGGATCGAAGGTGTAAAAAAGGCTTCAACATCTTCCAGAATTTGTGCCGGTTCCCGCAGACGTCCCTCACCGACATCTCCGCAGGCCTGGTTGCCGGCTTCCGGACCGGAAAACAGAACGCCATCCCCTTTTAGGGTTCGAACATTTCGAACCGTCGCCGGATTTCTCCACATCTGCACGTTCATAGCCGGGCAAAGCATCAGCGGACACTCCCGTGCAAGCAAGGTGCTGGAAACCAAGTCGTCGGCAATACCGTTAGCTGATTTCGCGATGATATTGGCCGTTGCCGGAGCGACGACGATAAGATCCTTATTCTTGCGAAGAGAAATATGCGGAAGCCGCATTTTAGGATCCCACATATCCTCGGCGACCGGCTTCCCGCTGAGTGTCTCAAACGTCAGCGGCCCAACAAACTGCGCAGCCGCTTTGGTCATCATGACCTCAACATCGGCGCCGGCTTTCACGAGCAGACGGAGAAGTTCACAGGCTTTGTATGCGGCGATACCGCCTGTGACGCCTAAAAGGATATGTTTTCCCTGAAGAGACATTTTCAATCTCCGATTAATTCTTCTTTCCGAAGAACTCAGCCAGGACGACAATGCCGGCGCCGCAGCAAATGCAGATATCGGCGACATTGAAAGCCGGCCAATGGTAGGAGCCTACATGGAAGTCTAAAAAGTCTACGACTACACCGATAGTGAATCGGTCCCAGGCGTTGCCGAGCGCGCCGGAAAGAACCAGAGCAAGACCCAGACAAAGAAATTTGCGGGAGCTGTTGCGGGCAATGATCACGCAGATCACCAAGCTCACAACGATGGCAAGTCCGGCAAAAAGCGGACGCTGCCAGCCGCCGGCATCGGCTAAGAAGGAAAAAGCTGCCCCGCTGTTGTACGCGACGACTAAATTGAAGAAATCCGTGATTCGATCGACATCACCGGTAATGAGGCGATGCTGAATCCAGTTTTTGGTCCACTGATCGAAACCGGTTAATGCCAGTGCAAAAACCAGCCAGCCCAAGAGGGCCGGCCAGTTCCACTGTCTAACGGAAGAGACAGTTTTTCTCATTAGGCAAAGCGTCTGGTTTCAGGCGTGCCGAAGAGGTTGCCGACGCAGCGGCAGCACAGTGTCGGATAGTTTTTATCCTCACCGACGCTTTCCTTGTACTGCCAGCAGCGTTCGCACTTCTTGGCTTCGCTGGGTTTTACCGTAATGACGCGCTCAGGGCTGACGCCGTCAAGTGTGACTTTGCTGGTAATCATAACGAAAGCAGCTTCGTCTCCCAAACCCTTGATCAGGTCGTATTCTTCCTGCGGCAGCTTCAGAGAAACTTCAGCCTGCAGAGAAGAACCGATCAGACCTTTTTCACGCTGACGTTCGATTTCCATCTGAACGTTCGAACGAAGATCTCGGATGATGGACCACTTGTTGAGCAGTTCAACGCCTTCCTTAACATTCGGCAGCTCGGCATAGCGTTCAACGAAGATCGTGCCTTTGTTTTCCGGATTGAAGACGGCGTAAGCCTCTTCAGCGGTAAACGAAAGCGCTGGAGCAAGCAGTTTCAAGAGCGCATCCGTGATGTACCACAAAGCGGTCTGAGCAGAGCGACGAGCCGCGCTGTCAGGTGCAGTGGTATAGAGACGATCCTTGAGGATATCCAAGTAGAAGCCGCCCAAGTCGCCGCTCGCAAAGAGCTGCAGAGCTGCATAAGCAGTGTGGAACTGGTAATGGTCGTACTTGTCCAGAATTTCTTCCTGAAGCGATTTCATGCGGGCAATGGCCCAGCGATCCAATTCAACCATTTCTTCAACAGGGACGGCATCTTTCTTGATGTCGAAGTCGCTGGTGTTGGCAAGCAGGAAGCGGATCGTGTTTCTGAAGCGGCGATAAGCGTCAACAGTTCCCTTAAGGATCTTTTCGCCCAGAGAAATTTCTCCGGTGTAGTCAGAAGAGGCAACCCACAGACGAAGAATTTCGGCGCCGTACTTATCGTTGATTTCAGACGGAGCAATCACGTTGCCGAGCGATTTGCTCATCTTGCGGCCTTGTTCGTCAACGGTGAAGCCGTGTGTCAGAAGTCCTTTATAGGGAGCACGGCCGTCGATGGCGCAGCCCGTGAGCAGAGAAGAGTGAAACCAGCCTCGGTGCTGGTCGCTGCCTTCAAGATACAGATCGGCAGGGTAGGTCAGCTTATCGGCGTGAGAGCCTCTCATCACGGTCATGTGGGTTGTACCGGAGTCAAACCACACGTCGAGCGTGTCTTTGGACTTCTCGTACATTTCCGGTTCCAGATCCGTGAGTTCAGTCGGTGTCAGACGTGTCCAGGCTTCAATGCCTTCTTTCTCGACGACGTCAGCGACTTTGTTGAGAATCTTCATCGTTTCCGGATGCAGTTTGCCGGTTTCCTTATGGATGAGGAAGGGCAGAGGAACGCCCCAGTTTCTCTGACGGGAAATACACCAGTCAGGACGGTTGGCGATCATGTTGTGCAGGCGGACTTCGCCCCATTCAGGAACGAACTGAGTTGCTTCAACGGCTTCCAAAGCGGTCTTGCGTAGCGGATCCTTCGGGTCGTTTTCGTTGATGACGCCCTGGGTATCAGCGTTAGCCTCGTCCATACGGATAAACCACTGATTGGTGGCGCGATAAATCAAAGGTGTCTTATGGCGCCAGCAGTGCATGTAGCTGTGCATGACTTCGCCGCGGGACAGCAGATTGCCTGTGACGGCGATCGTGTCGAGAATCTTGTTTTTGGCTTTCCAGACGTTTAGGCCGCCGAAGAGCGGCAGGGAGGCGGCGTATTCGCCGTTGCCCTGGACCGGATTCAGGATCTCGTCGTTGGTGAAGCCGGCGCTCTTGCAGGAGATGTAGTCATCCACACCGTAGGCGGGTGCGGAGTGAACGATGCCGGTACCGGAAGTGGATTCGACGTAGTCGGCCAGCAGAACCGGAGAGAAACGGTCGTAGAAAGGATCGAGGGTTGCCAGCGGGTGCTTGAAACGGATGCCCTTGAAGGCTTCGCCTTTGGCTTTGGCGATAACTTTTCCTTCCATGCCGTAGCGCTTGAGGGCTTCTTCATAGAGGCCTTCGGCAAGAATGAAGCTGCGGTTCGGAGTTTCAACGAGAACGTACTCCAGATCCGGATGCATGTTCAAAGCCTGGTTGGCAGGAATGGTCCACGGTGTCGTTGTCCAAATAACGACGGCGGTCGGTTTTTCCAGCTTGACGCCGAAGATGTCTTCGAGCTTGCCCCTGTCTTCATCGGAAATCGGGAAAGCAACGTCTAATGTCGGAGACTGACGATCCTTATATTCAACTTCCGCTTCGGCCAGAGCGCTTTGGCAGTCAAAGCACCAGTTCACGGGTTTCAGGCCGCGGTAGATAAATCCTTTACCGAGAATTTCGCCTAAAGCGCGAATTTCTTCTGCTTCGGTTTCCGGACGCATGGTGAGGTAGGGATCATTCCAGTCACCCAACACGCCGAGTCTCTGGAAGCCGGCCATCTGAGACTTCACCTGCTCTTTGGCGTAGGCACGGCACTTGGCCATGACTTCTTCCTTCGGAAGATTCTTACCGTATTTCTTTTCGATCTGAATTTCAATCGGCATACCGTGGCAGTCCCAGCCCGGTACGTACGGAGCATCAAAGCCTTCCAATGTTCTGGATTTAAGAATGATGTCCTTCAAAATCTTGTTGACTGCGTGGCCGACGTGAATGTTTCCGTTGGCATAGGGAGGGCCGTCATGCAGAAGGAAGCGCTTTGCACCTTTGCGTGCGGCACGAACTTTGCCGTACACGTCCTTTTCCAGCCATTCTTTAATCCAGGCCGGTTCGCGCTTCGGCAAGTTGCCGCGCATCGGGAAGGGTGTGTCGGGTAAATTCAGAGGATATTTTTTTTCTTCAGCCTGAGGCTGCTTTTTCTGAGAAGAATCAGTCATTTTAGTCCTTGGCCCCCTCGGGCTCTTCAAGGGTTAATCGAAAATCAGATACGAAGTCCTAAGATCTGTTTGGCTTTGAGCTGATCGTCGGCAATTGCTGCACGCAGTTCTTCAAGAGAACCGAATTTTTTCTCATCTCGAATCTTAGAGAAGAATTCGACCTTAACATCCTGGTCGTAAAGATCCCCGTGGAAATTGAAGAGATGAGTTTCCAGGAGGTACTCGCCGTGATCGTCAACCGTCGGTCTTCTTCCGACACAGGCCACGCCTTCAATCGGCCGAGGGCCGATACCGTGCGCTTTGACGGCATAAACGCCTTCAATGGCAGGTTTGGCTTTGGAATGCGGCGGCAGAATACGCTGATTGATCGTCGGGAATCCGAGAGTGCGTCCGAGCTGTTTGCCGTGAAGAACCCGACCGCTGATCATGTAGGGACGCCCTAACATGTAGTTGGCTGTCGGAATATCTCCCTCGGCAAGAGCGTGACGGATGCGGGAGCTCGAGATCGGCGCATGCGTGTGGAAAAGCATCGGCATAGGATGAACTTCGAAGTGAAACTCTTTTCCCAGCTGTTCCAAAAGCTTGATGTCGCCGGCGCGTTTGTCTCCGAAACGGAAATTTTCTCCGACCGTCACCCAGCGCGCATGAAGTCCGTCCACAAGGATTTCCTTCACAAAGTCGCAGGGAGAGAGCGAAGCTAAATGTTCGTTAAAGCGAAGAATGTAAACACGCTGGATACCGCAGGCTTCGATGGCTTCCACTTTATCGTGCAGACTCGAGATGCGGCGCGGTGCGTCTTCGGGATTAAAAAATTCGCGCGGATGAGGTTCAAAAGTTAAAACAGCCGGGCAGAGCAGTCTGGCGTGCGCTGCTTCAACAACTTCATGAAGAAGAGCTTGGTGGCCGCGGTGAACTCCGTCGAAGTTACCGATGGCAACCGCACAGTCAAGTCGTTCTTCAGGGCTCGGCAGTCCTCTAAAAACCTTTTTCATCCTTAATGTTCCGTGAACAAAATAATCAGTTTCAAAAACAGAATTCGGACACGAGTAAAAATGGTCCGAACCACTGATTATAAAAGACACTCGGCGAAGGCTCGGACGGACGAATATGAAAATTCTTGTTAGAAAAGCCCTTTCTTTCAAAACCAACGGAGAACAGTGGCAAAATCTCGGTATTCGTTACGAACACATCCCATCATGTCTAAAAATATCGTTGTCTTAATCTCAGGAAGAGGCAGTAATTTCAAAGCGGTTTACGAGCGTTCCGTTCAGGAAAATTGGCCGGAGAAGTACGGCGTCCGAATTTCCGGCGTGATCTCTAACCGCCCGGAAGCCGGCGGACTCACTTTTGCAAAGGAAAACAACATTCCTTTTAAAGTGATCGATCACAAGGAATATCCGACTCGTGAAGCTTTTGAAGAAGAGCTGATCAAGGCCTGCGAGGATTTTGATGCCGACCTTATTGTTCTGGCCGGCTTCATGAGAGTTTTGACATCGTTGTTCGTTAATGCATTTGAAGGAAGAATTCTCAACATTCATCCTGCACTGCTTCCCATGTTCCCCGGACTTCATACCCATGAAAGGGCGTTAGAAGCCGGAATTCGAATTCATGGTGTTACTGTTCACTTTGTGTCGGCAGTATTAGACGGAGGCGCAATCGTAGGACAGGCGGCAGTGCCCGTTCTCGCAGGTGATACACCCGATGAATTGGCGGCGAGGGTTTTGAAGCAGGAACATATCCTCTATCCTCGCGCCGTGCGCCTTGTTGCCGAAGGAAGAGTCAGATTAGAAAACGGCAGAACGATCATGGATAGAGGAGCAAGTCAGGAACTTGCGATTCTCGGCTGAACCGCTCTGCCACACGGAGTAATAAATTGGAATCTAAAACGAATAGAAGCGGGGCCGCTCGCCCGGGCAGACGCCGGGAAGCGCCCAAGCGTCATTTGACGGATCGTCAGCGTGCAGCCAAAGAACGTTTGGCTCGTATGTCGCCGGAAGAAAGAAGAACGCATGATCCGAAGAAGGCGCCTAATCCTCGAATGAAGAGCACGCACAACGGCGAAGTTCGTATTACTTCGCTGATTGTGGACGAACTCGCAAAGGCTCTTCGCAAAATTTTGAAGCTCGACGGACCGGCAGACGTCCTGATGAGTCTTTATTTCAAAAACGCTCGTCATCTCGGTCCGCGCGAAAGAACCATTATTGCCGAAGCCATTTACTACACGATGCGTCATCTCTCGATGATCACTTGGCGTATGGCGCCCGTTTGCCCGGCTAAAGCACCGAAGCTCACCGGGCTGCTCACGCTCGCGCTGCAGTACGGCATCGACAGCATTCCGGATTCCACCCTCGGACGCGAAAAGGAACCTCTGAAGAATATGCTTCGACCGAAGAATTCCGAGGCTCCGAAAGAAATTCAGGCCGAAGTGCCGAAATGGCTCTACGACAAAGCCGTGGTTCAGTACACCGACCACAAAGCTTTGTTTGAAGCCATGCAGCAGAGTGCGCCTCTGGATCTGAGAGTCAACACGCTCAAAGCGACGCCTGATGAAGTCATCGAAGAGCTGACTCAGCACGGTGTTCAGGCAGAAAAGGGTCAGTACTCTCCGGAATGCGTTCGTTTGAACATTAAGCCGGCACTGACTCAGTGGCCGATTTATAAAGAAGGCAAGGTTGACGTTCAGGATGAAGGCTCCCAGCTGATTGCTCGTCTGGTTCAGCCCAAACGCGGCGAAATGGTTTGCGACTTCTGCGCGGGCGCCGGCGGAAAGACTTTGGCTTTAGGCGCTCTGATGAAATCCACGGGCCGCATCTATGCTTTCGACGTCAACGAAAAGCGTCTGGCCGGTCTGACACCGCGTATGCGTCGTGCCGGTTTGTCCAATATTCATCCTGCCGTGATTCGCAATGAACACGACCTGCGTGTGAAGAGACTCTACGGCAAGATGGACAGAGTCTTGGTCGACGCTCCGTGTTCCGGCACCGGAACGTATCGCCGCAATCCGGATCTGAAGTGGAGATTCGGAGAAGAAGAGCTTGATCGAATTAATGAGATTCAGAAATCCGTGATTCGCTCTGCGGCCAAGATGCTGAAAGCCGGTGGCCGTTTGGTCTACGCGACATGCTCGATTCTGCAGAGAGAAAACCAGGACGTTATCAATGATTTCCTGGCTGAAAATCCCGATTTCCGCCTGTTGAATTCTTACGAAATCTTAGGCAAGCAGGGAATCGAAATCTCTCCCTATCAAGCTCAGAGATTCGGTGACTTCTTCGCGATGCTGCCTCAGCTCAACGGTACCGACGGATTCTTCGGTGCTGTGCTCGAAAAAGTAAAACCCGAATCCAAACGCAAGGCTCCGAAGGCCGAAGAAGACAAAGCTTCCGACGTTCCGGCAATTGAACAAAAAGAAGAAGGTCAGCCAGAAACCGGTGCTCCCGCCGAAGCTGTTCAGGCAGACAAACCTTCTGAAGAAGCGAAGGAAGAGGTGACGGAGCAGGCAAAAGCCTAAGTTCTGAAGAACAAAACTCGCGGTCTTGTAGTTCTCAAAACCGCGAGTTTTCTGCTGAAAAATTGCGAAACTAGGGCACTAAAAGTTTAAAAATCAAAAAAAATCCTTTTATTTCAGTGGAGTAAAAGGATTTTTTATGTTATACTAGATTACC
>PPYF01219387.1_pt1 | contig 32122 bp, 27 predicted proteins | sample 1559871 | NCBI WGS metagenome assembly PPYF01 (sample SAMN08240021, study PRJNA423297) | Human gut metagenome, whole genome shotgun sequencing project.
ACCAAGAAGCGCCCCATCATGCTGCATCGCGTGTGCTTTGGCTCCATCGAGCGCTTCATTGGCATTCTGATCGAGCACTTTGCGGGCAAGTTCCCCACCTGGCTGGCTCCTGTGCAGGTCAAGGCGCTTCCGGTTTCCGAGAAGAGCCGCGACTACGCCCACGAGGTGTGCGCCAAGCTGGAGCAGGCCGGCATTCGCGTGGTCTGCGACGACCGCGATGAGAAGATCGGCTACAAGATCCGCGAGGCCCGCAGCATCGACCGCGTGCCCTACATGCTCATCTTGGGCGAGAAGGAGGTCGAGGCCGGTAACATCTCCGTCCGCGATCGCTCCAACGAGACCGTTCAGATGAGCGTTGACGAGTTTGTTGCCAAGGTACTCGAGGAGATTAAAACCCGCGCCTAAGGCAACCCAACAGAAACAACGAAAGGCGACCGTCCACAAAGGGCGGTCGCCTTTTTTAATGCCAAAACGAGAAAAAGCCGCTGGTAGAGCGCCTCTTTTGTTGTGCAAAAAGGTACAGGTTTTTGTATCTTTCGACGCGAGCCATTATACAAGTTAATTCGGACTGTTTTCCCAGATTGCACAAATTGCGGCGCGAAAGGACACATCTCCATAGCCCTCTACAAAAACCTGTACTTTTGCGACTGCGCCTAGCTGCGAGCGAGAAGATGTTCTAAACGCCCCGGTATTTGCGTGCGTCGCAAAGCCAGAAAAGGGGGCGAGAGATGGAGCAGACAACGCGGCGCCAAGAGCAACTGCCGGGCGCATTCAACGGCGCAACTACCAACAGCCAGCATGGCCGCGTCCGCTGGTATCTGGTCCACACCCCCAACGGTAAAGAGCGCGAGACCTGCGAAAAGGTCCGCCGTATTATCCCGCACGATCTGATGCAGGACGCTTTTGTGATGCAAAAGGAGTTCTGGTTTAAGCGGGACGGCGCCTGGTCGCTCCAAACCAAACCCATGTACAAGGAATATTTCTTCGTCGCCACGCACGATGCCGCAGCGCTCGATAGGGCTTTGGCTCAACTGAGCTTTGGCTGCCGCATTGCCGGCAGCAGGGAGCGGGCCTATGCGCCTATGCCGGACGATGCGCAGGAGTGGTACCGCAGCGTGCTGGACGACGACGGAGTGGTGCGCAACAGCGTGGCGCGCATAGAAGATGGCGTGCTGCACATAGAGCAGGGTCCACTTGTGGGGCAAGAGGCCCGCGTTAAAAAGGTCGACCGTCATAAGCGCTGGTGCCTGGTGGACGTGGGCGAAGGCGTCTCCGCTTTTAGGGAGCTGCTTCCGCTGGACGTTCCCAGCAAAACGTAAGGGATACGTTGCACCGGCAATTTATTTGGTTTTTGAATTTGTGGATTTGGGGGGGGGTCCTGGGGACAGGAACGAAAGTTTTATTGTGACTGCTAAAGAAGTAACAGAGAATAATGCGCCCGTGGGGGCGACGCTCATTGCTCGGGCCATGGACCGGCGCAAGGGCACGGCGGGTGCTGGGGTCGGCTCCGCTGCAAACACGGGTGCGGTGAGCCTCCCGGGCTCGCCCGAGTTCGCTGCAGAGTCCCGTGCGCTCGACACGCGATCGCTTGGCTACCGCTTCGTGAAGCGCACGTTCGACATCGCGTTCAGTGCGTGCGTCTGCGTCGTGGCTCTTATCCCTGGCACGGTTCTTTGCGCGTTCATTGCGGCCGACACCAAGGGTGCTCCCATCTATGCGCACGAGCGGGCTGGGCGCTTCGGTCGCCCCATCCGCGTGCTCAAGTTCCGCTCCATGGTCGCCGACGCCAACGACGTGGAGAAGTACCTCAGCCCCGAGCAGATCGAGGAGTGGCACCGCGAGCGGAAGGTCACAAACGATCCCCGCATCACCAAGCTAGGCCGCGTCCTGCGCAAGACTTCCCTGGACGAGCTGCCCCAGTTCTTCAACGTGCTCGCGGGCCAGCTCTCCGTCATCGGCCCTCGCGCCATCACCTACGAGGAGCTCGGGAACTTTACGCACGAGCAACAGGTGCAGGTGCTTGCCGTCCCGCAGGGCATTACCGGTGCCTGGCAGTCGGGCCCGCGCAACCTCGCGACCTTCGAGAACGGCCTGCGCCAGGAGTTCGAGCTTGCCTACGCGAAGGGTGCCAGCCTCAAGGCAGACTGGAAGGTCTTCTTCAAGACCTTTGGCGTCATGTTCGGCAAGAAGAAGACGGGGAGGTAGCGCATGAGTGCTGACAAACCCCTCGTCTCGATCGTGGTGCCGACCTACAAGCGCTCTGACAGGATTCGCGTGGCCCTGGACTCAATCGCCGCGCAGGACTACGGCGCGGAGAACATCGAACTGATTGTAGTGAGCGACAATCGGCCGGAGTGGCCGGAAAGCGCCGAGACCGACGCGGCGGTCGCCCCCTATGCCGCGAGCCTTCCGCACTTTAGGCTGCTGCACACCTCCGGCCAGACCGGCGGCGGGGCGGCGCGCAACTACGCCTGCCGCCAGGCGACGGGCGAGTACCTCACGTTCCTCGACGATGACGACGAGTTCCTGCCTGACAAGGTGTCCACCCAGGTCGCCTTCATGCAGGAAAACTCCCTCGACATGAGCTGGCAGGATGTCTCGTGGTATGACGAACGTGGCCGGCTTGTGGAGCACCGCAGGCTCGACCATTGCGAGGACTTCTCCACCGAGGGTCTGCTGCGCGCGCACCTCCTAACGCCGATAAGCCCAACGGCCATCTATATGCTCAGGCGCGACCTGTTCGACCGCACTGAGGGTTTCGGCGAGGTGGCGACCGGCCAAGACTGGTGGCTGATGCTGCGCTGCATAGAGGCTGGCGCCCACATGGGCTACATGCCCGAGGTGCACGTGAGGCAGTACCTCCATTCCGGCGAGAGGCTCTCGCTTGGCAAGAACAAGGTAAACGGCGAGGTCGCAAGGCACGAGGTGGTGCGCGGCTACTACCCGCGCCTCAGCAAGAAGGATGTGCGCTACATCGAATTTCGCCACAACGCCGTGCTCGCCTTCGCTATGAAGCGCAGCAACCAGCCAGGCCAGGCTGTGATTTACGCCTTAAAGGCCATTGCCTCATCGCCCGCCGCCTGCGTCTCTGAGGCGCTGAAGTTCTTCGGCAAGGCGAAATCCTAACTATTTCATATGTGTGCCTGCTCTTAACGAAAGGTTGAATGATATGTCCGAAAAAATGAAGATAGCAGTCGCCGGCACCGGCTATGTGGGGCTCTCGTTGGCCGTTCTGCTCTCGCAGCACAACGAGGTGCGCGCGCTCGACATCGTCTCCGAGAAGGTAGAGAAGATTAACGCTTTTCAGTCGCCCATCCAGGACGACGAGATTGAGCTCTTCCTGGCCGAGGCTAAGGCGGGCACGAGGAAGCTCGACCTGCATGCAACCGTGGACGTCGCCGAGGCCTATACAGGCGCGGATTTCGCCATCGTGGCCACGCCAACGAACTACGACTCGGACCGCAACTTTTTCGACACCTCGTCTGTTGAAGCCGCAATTTCGGCAATCCGCTCGGTGAACCCGACGGCCTGGATTGTCATCAAGTCGACCATCCCTGTGGGTTACACTTCGTCGCTTCGCGAGACGCTTGGCGACAGCCGCATCATCTTCAGCCCCGAGTTCCTTCGAGAGAGCAAGGCGCTCTACGATAATTTGCACCCTAGCCGCATCGTTGTGGGCGCGCCCAAGGACGACGAGGAAGCTGTGAAGGCCGCAAAGACGTTTGCTGGGCTGCTCGCCCAAGGCGTCGGCCCCGCCGAGCTTGAGCGCACCAACCCTGATGGCACGACGGGCATCCCGCAGCTCGTTCTTGGTACCACCGAGGCGGAGGCCGTGAAGCTGTTCGCCAACACCTACCTGGCACTTCGCGTGGCGTACTTCAATGAGCTGGACACTTACTGCGAGATGAGGGGACTCAACACCAAGGACGTCATCGATGGCGTGTGCCTAGAGCCCCGCATTGGCTCCCACTACAACAACCCCTCCTTCGGCTACGGCGGCTACTGCCTGCCCAAGGACACCAAGCAGTTGCTGGCCAACTATAAGGACGTGCCTCAGAACCTTATCGAGGCCATCGTCGATGCCAACCGCACTCGCAAGGACTACATTGCAGACGAGGTACTGCAACTGCTGTGGGACAAGGTATACGAAGGCAAGGAGAAGCCCGTGGCGGGCGTGTACCGCCTGACCATGAAGTCGAACTCCGACAATTTCCGCGCCAGTTCCATCCAGGGCGTTATGAAGCGCGTGAAGGCCAAGGGAGTGCCGGTCGTTGTCTACGAGCCAACGCTGGACGCGCCGGAATTCTTCGGTTCCGAGGTGACGCATGACCTTGAGAAGTTCAAGGCCGAGTGCGACGTGATCATTGCCAACCGGTGGAGCGACGATCTGGCCGATGTTGCCGGCAAGGTGTATACCCGCGACCTATTCAAGAGGGATTAGTATTTGTGGCGATTACTGCTGATAAAAAAAAGAGACGGCTGCTCCTTCTGACGAGGAGGTTCCCCTTTAACCGCGGCGAGGTCGCCGCTGAGTCCTATCTCGAGAACGAGATAGGCGTTCTTTCGACCTATTTCGACGAGGTGCTCGCCGTGGGGACCGAGGCGCAGCCGGGTGACGCGCCCACCTGCGCGCTGCCGGGCAATGTGACGCCCCTGGCCTTGGGTTGCGGTAATACCTCCAAGGACAAGGCTTTGCTTGCAGTCAAAGGGATCGCGTTTCCCCTTTTGGGCGGTGCGGACGTTCGTGAGGCCTATGCCACAGAATCCGTTCATGGAATCGGAAAGCGCGTGTTTCGGGGCTACTTTGCCGCGAGGGCGAAGGCAAAGGCGGACGTGCTTGCGGAGGAACTGGTCCGCTTTGGCTTTGAGCCCACGCACATATACAGCTTTTGGCTTTACGACACCGCTTTGGTCGCTGCTTGGCTGACCGGCACGTACCCATGTGCACGCGCCGTTGCGCGTGCACATCGGTACGATCTGTATGCAGATCGTACCGATGTGCATTATTTGCCCTTCCGGGGATACCTCCTATCCAAGCTTTCCGGAGTGCTTCCCTGCTCGAAAGACGGGGAGGAATACATAAACGCGAACTGGCCGGGCCATGAGGGCAAGGTGACGACCTCCTATCTCGGAACGCGGGAGATGCCAGACAAGTCCGGCGAGCCGTTGACCTGCCCGTTGCGGGTCGTCTCGTGCTCGCGTATTGTCGACGTTAAGCGCGTGCCTCTTCTTGCTAAGGCTGTCACCCTTCTTGATGCCGAAGGGCTTCGCGTCGAATGGACCCATTACGGCGACGGCCCACAGCTCGAGGAGGCGAGGGCCGCCTGCTCGTTGCTGACGCACTCCACCGCGAAGTTCGCGGGGGCTTTGCCGAACGACGCGCTTTTGGGGGAGTACGCAGCGAAGCATTTCGACGTCTTCGTGAACGTCTCGTCAAGCGAGGGCCTGCCGCTTTCGATCATGGAGGCCTGCGGATTCGGCATTCCCGTCATCGCCACGGACGTTGGCGGAACCCACGAGATAGTAAGCGATGGCGTCAACGGCTTTCTCCTACCTAGCGACTGTGGACCGGAAGATGTCGCCGCGGCCATAAAGCGATTCGTCTTTTTGGGCAAGGCCGAAGGGTCTTCTATGAGGCGCGCTGCAAGGGCCGTTTGGGAGAGGGACTTCCGTTTGGAGGCCAACGTGGAGGGGCTTGTGCGCTCGCTCGGAGTCGATTACAGAAACGAAGGTGAATGATGGGCCAGATTGCGCAGAAGATGACCATGCTCAAAAGGTGGAGCAAAATGCTCACTGGCAAGACGGCTGTGGCCGTAGAGCAGAGCATGGGCAGGGCCTATAATGTCGGACAGTTGTCCGGGTACTACAACGATTTGACCGGCAAGGTCACTGGCAGTACTCTGCTCGACGAGGGCGGTGTCCCTGTTAGCGTCATCGCCGGTGGGGCGCGGGTGCATTTCCCCATCGCCATTTTCCAATACGGTTTGGGCTGTTACGACTTGAGCATTCTCAGGTCGGATGAAGTTGAGCGCTTTCTCGACGCACTAAGGGTATGCTCGGATTGGGCGATCGGCGCCCAGCGGGATGACGGCTCTTGGGACGCATTTGGTCCGATAGGCAGCGCTAAGTACTCCGTCTCCTCGATGGCCCAAGGCGAGGGGTGCTCGATGCTGCTGAGGGCCCATGCGGCTTTCGGGGACGAGTGCTATAGAGTTGCGGCGCTGAAAGCTGCCGAGTTCATGCTTATCGACATGGACAATGGCGGCGTGTCGTCGCATGACGGGGGAGAACTGTTCCTGGAGGAGTACCCTCAACGCCCCAGGCGCAGTGTCATGAACGGTTGGGTGTTTAGCCTTTTCGGTCTCTATGACGCATCGTTGGTCGACGCGCGCTTCGCCGGGCCATTCAAGCACTCTGCGGAGACGTTGGCTTGCCATTTGGATGACTACGACGCCGGCTTCTGGTCTTATTACGACATGGAAAAGCGTATCGCCTCTCCCGCCTACCATCATCTACATATAGCGCAGCTCCGCGCAATGGCGGATCTTTCAGGCGACGCAAGGTTCGCGGTGAAGGCCGAGGTATACGAGCGCTATCAGGAATCTCCGGCCAACCGCAGGAAGGCGATTGCTAAAAAGGCGCTGCAGAAGCTGATCGAGAAATCCGATGCGGTGATCGTCCAATGAAGAAGGCCCTCTATATCGTGACCTCGATGGACACCGGCGGGGCCGAGACGGTATTCATGAAGTATTACCGGGCTTTGGACAAGTCGCGCTATCAGCTCGACTTCTGTGTGTCGTCCGACGTGCCGGGCTTTTACGACGCCGAAATCGAGTCGATGGGCGGCAGAATTGTGCACACAGTCAAGAAGACCGAGGCCGGGCCGGTCGCTTCGTTCAAGCGGCTCATGCAGATAGCCCGGGACGGCGGTTATTGCTGTGCTGTCAGGTCGTCTCAGCACAGTCTTTCCTGTCTTGATTTGCTCGCCATGAGATTCGGAGGCGTGTCCAGAACCATATTCAGGTCAAGCAACACGGGTACAGTTTCGAACAGCAAAAAGGAGACCCTGCTGCACAATCTTTTCAAGCCCCTTGTCAGGGTTGCGGCGACCGACTTCGCCGCCCCGTCTACCGAGGCGGGCGTCTACATGTTCGGCAAGGCGGGGGTATCGGGGCCGCGTTTCCATCTCATGAAGAACGCGCTCAACCTCGAGGACTACGCCTATGACGCTTCGACACGGGACGATGTTAAGCGCGAACTGGGCGTTCCTGCCGAGTCCTATGTCGTCGGGCACGTCGGGAGGTTCAGTGAGCAGAAGAACCACCTCTTCCTTGTCGATGTTTTTGCTGAAATCGCCCGGAGAAGGCCAGACGCCGTCCTCATTCTCGTCGGCAAAGGCGAGACACGCACGGCCGTTGAGAGGCGCGTTGCCGAGCTCGGATTGACCGATAGGGTGGTGTTTGCCGGGGTTAGGAGCGATGTCCGCCGTCTCTATTCGGCTATGGACGTCTTCATCTTCCCCTCTGTCTACGAAGGCCTGCCGAACGTCGTCGTCGAGGCGCAGGCAAACGGACTCCCTTGCGTGATTAGCGACTCCATCACGCGGGAGGTTGGCATTTGCGAGAACGTCGTTTACAAAAGTCTGGGCGACGCTCTGGACGAATGGGCCGACGCCGCGCTCTCCGCGGATCGCATAGGGTCAAGCGCCAGTGCGAGGGATTTGAAAGGCTCGGGCTATGAAATCAATTCGGAGCTTCCCGGTTTCGTGAGGCTGGTATTCGGATGAACTTTATCGAAACATCGCTTTTCTACTTTCTTGTCGTTTTGCTTTCAGCGGCGCTTGCGCGCATGTCGGAAAACGGCAAAAGTAAGGCTGGGCTGGTCGCTGCCGTGGTTCTTCTTACCGCCGTCGGGGGCTTGAGGTCGTATGCGGTTGGGCAGGATACCCTGGGTTATAAAGAGGGAATCGAGTACTTCTACGCGTATGGGACCACGATGTGGAACCATACGTTCAGCGTTCCGTACGGTGTCTTCACAAGTGCGGTGCTCCATATCTGTAACAATTACTCGTTCTTGCTCGTCGTCGAGTCGCTGATCACCAACGCCTTTTTTGCTTTCAGGCTTTGGGATTTTAGACGAACGGCATCGCTCTCGTTTGCGATGTTCGTCTATACGGCAACGGTGTTCCCGCTGTCTATGTGTCTGACGTGCCAGATGATTGCAGTCTCGCTGGTTTTCTACGCAACCAGGTTTTTAGAACAGAATAAGCCGTTGCTTTTTTGCGCTTGGTGGGCTGTTGGCGCTCTTTTGCACGCGTCCGCCCTGATAGGGGTCCTATTCCTCATCTACTACCTATTTTCCAACAAAAGCAAGAGCCGATCGCAGTTCGCCGCGAAGATGCTTGCATCGGTTGCCCTGCTGTTCCTGGCAGCTTATGCGGGCTCTAAGCTCGTCGACCGGTATGCGCGTTACTCCGTGAACGAATCGAGCATCGGGTTGATGGTTTTTGCGCAGGCGACCGTCCTCGCGATCGCATATTTCGTCAGCCGCGAAACTGCGAATGTTGCCCCGGTTGAGAGCGACGGAACGTCGCGGCTCAAAGCCAACCGGATGCCGCTCGTGTTTTACGCTTTAGGCATTTTGGCTTCGGCGTCCTCTTATGTGATTGCCAACGCCGGCCGCATAGCCTATTACTTCACCGTATTAGGCCCCGTGATTTTCGGAGGCTTCGTGAAGGACGCTCGGAAAATAAAAGCCCGTTTTTGTCTTGGCTGTTTTCTAGTTGTCTGGTTCCTTTTCTACGCCTTTTATGCCTATCTGCTTCATACCGGGCTTGGTATCGAGTCTTATTCGTTCGTCTGGATGGGGTAAATAGTGCCCGAAACCGTTTCGGGCATATACGAGCAAAGTCTACGTTGGTGGTTTGCATACGCCCAGGGCTTGTTCCATGTGTAGCGCAGAGAATTAAAAAGTAAAACGCTTTGTTTAAGCTCGGACTTAAGGAAATTGTATATATGGAAAGCAAAATTAAAAAATACCTAAGTGACCCGTGGATGGCCTACTGTGCCTTTACGTCGAAGGGTCTAACGAAATGGGTTTCCGACAGGACGCACCTTCGATTGATGCATCGCGCCAAGTTGGGCATGTGGCCTAGCATAGACTCGCCGGTGACCTTCACTGAGAAGATGCAGTGGCTGAAGCTTAACGATCACAACCCTGCGTACACGACCATGGTCGACAAGTACCGCGCTAAGGACCTCATTGCCTCGCGTGTGGGCTCCGAGCACGTGGTCAAGACGTTGGGCGCCTGGAATTCCGCTGATGACATCGATGTGAGTGGGCTACCGGAGAAGTTCGTACTCAAAACGAATCACGACTGCGGCGGCGTGCTCATCTGCACTGACAAGGGACACTTCGATCTCAACAGTGCCAAGGACTTTTTTCGGGGTCATTTGAAGCAGAATTATTTTTACGGGTGCAGGGAATGGCCTTACAAGAACGTGAAGCCCGTCGTGTTCGCCGAGGAGTTCTTGGAGAGCGAGGGCGATAATGCCCGTGATGAAGACGATAACTGGGAAGGCATCGACGAGTTCGACTTCTTCTGCTTTGACGGGGAACCCCGGCTGATTTCTTATTGCCACGGGGACAAGAACGATTCTGAGAAGAGGTACAACGATTTCTACGACACTGAGTGGAATCTGCTGCCTTTGGCGATGGGATACGCGAGTTCCGAAGAGACGATCCCTGCCCCGGAGCAGCTCAGCGAGATGCTCGAGCTATCAAGGAAACTGAGTGACGGTGTACCTTTCTTGAGGGTCGACCTCTTCATCTGCAAGGGGCGCGTTCTCGTCGGCGAGCTGACTTTCTACCCGTGGGGCGGGTTTACGCCTTTCAGCCCCGCTGAGGCGGAGAGGACGTTGGGGCAAATGGTTTCTTTGCCCCAACGTGAAAACGAGGAATGATGGCAAACGAAAGCTGCATTCAGTGCGTGCGCATGGATAATCAGCCAGTAAGCGCGCTCCGGCGTTTCTTCATGGAGGTTTAGTATGTCCGACACAAAAGACCTCCGGGCGAGGTCGGCAAGCGCGGCAAAGTGGTCTCTGGCAACCGAGATTATCGCTAAAATCATCTCGCCTATCTCGCAGCTCGTCTTAGCGAGGCTGCTGGCGCCAGAGGCGTTTGGCATGGTGGCGACCGTCACCATGGTAGTGAGCTTTGCCGACATGTTCGCGGACGCCGGGTTCCAGAAGTACCTGGTGCAACACAGCTTCCGAGACAAAAAAGACCTGCATGCCAACGCTAACGTGGCCTTTTGGACGAACTTCGGCATATCGGTGGTCCTGTGGTGTCTCATTGCCATATTCAACGATCCGGTGGCCACCTTCGTGGGCAACCCGTCGCTGGGCTTTCCCTTGGCCGTGGCCTGCCTCTCTCTCCCGTTGACGTCGTTTTCGAGCATTCAGATGGCGTTGTTCCACCGTAATCTCGATTTCAAGTCGCTTATGCCGGTGAGACTGACGTCGACCTTACTTAACTTCGGCTCGACGCTTGTACTGGCGTTTATGGGATTTGGTTACTGGTCACTTATCGTTGGCACTTTGGCGGCGAATATTGTAAATGCAGTGGGGCTGACTCTGCTGTCTGAGTGGAAGCCGCGTTTTTTCTACTCCTTCAACATGCTGAAGGCTATGTTCTCATTCAGCGGATGGACGCTTTTGGAGTCGTTCACCATATGGCTTTCCTCTTGGGCGGGCACCTTTATCGTGGGGCATTTCCTGGGTGCGGCTGAGTTGGGATATTACAAGACGCCAGTCACCTTTGTGAGCGGGTGCTTCGGGATTATCACGAACGCTACGACGCCCATCTTGTTCTCGTCACTTTCGCGCCTTCAGTTTGATCGGGAAGAATACGTTGCTTATCTGCGACGCTTCCAGTTCATGGTGGCATTGTTCCTGTTGCCGTTGTCTGCGGGTATCTTCGTATTCCGCGAGCCTTTGGTGGCCCTGTTGCTCGGCGATCAGTGGGGCGAGGCGACGCTCATGTTCGGGTTGTATGGGCTGGTGCAGGGGCCGATGGTGCTGCTCTCATACTACAGCAGCGAGATGTATCGCTCTCTTGGTAAACCGCGCGTGTCTACGCTTGTGCAGGTGATGTACCTCGTGTTGATGACGCCGCTTATGACCGTGGCGGCTATGCAAGGGTTCGATGCCGTCGTGTGGGCTGATGCGGGATTGAGAATCCTTTTGATTGCTATCAACCAAGTGGTCACATATTTCGTGGTTGGCCTTTCGTTTGGGCGCACTATGTTGTCGCTCAAGGAGCCCATTTTCTGCACATCGATGATGTGCGCATTTGCATGGGTGACGTATGGACTCGCATCTAGCAACTGGCTTGGCGTCGGGTTGGACATTGTAGGGTGCGTCGTTGTCTATTTCGCGATTTGCTTTGCTTTGCCCAAGAGTAGGAGGGTGCTGCTGAAGCTGGTCAAGGGCGGCGGCTTTAAAACGTTTTGAGGTCTGTAATTAACTTGTTGGGAGTTCCATCTCAGGACTTCCTTAAAACGAAAGAGTGGGGTATATATGCAGGATAGAAAAGTCCTCGTCACTGGCGCCGCCGGCTTCATCGGGGCGTTTCTGGTGAAGCGGCTGCTCGAAACCACCGACGACGCGATCATCGGTCTGGACAACGTGAACAGCTACTACGACCCTGGCATCAAGGAGGCTCGCCTGCGAATGCTGGCGGAGGTGGACAAGGCGGGGCGTTTCGCCTTCGTGCGCGGCGACCTGTGCGATGCCGCGTTGATAGAGCGCCTGTTCGCTGAGAACGGCTTCGACGTTGTGGTGAACTTGGCCGCCCAGGCCGGTGTGCGATACTCCATCGAGAACCCCAAGGCCTACATAGACAGCAACCTGGTAGGGTTCTTCAATATATTGGAGGCTTGCAGGCGCCACCCGGTGAAGCATCTTGTCTACGCGAGCTCTTCCTCCGTCTACGGCGGCAACGAGAAAGTGCCTTTCTCGGAGGACGACCGTGTAGACTCTCCGGTGAGCCTGTACGCCGCCACAAAGAAGTCCAACGAGCTAATGGCCGCGGCCTACTCCAAGCTTTACTCCATCCCAGCCACGGGCCTGCGCTTCTTTACGGTGTATGGGCCCATGGGAAGGCCCGACATGGCATACTTCGGCTTCACCGAGAAGTTGCGTCGTGGCGATACGATTAAGATTTTCAACATGGGCGATTGTAAGCGCGACTTTACGTACGTGGACGATATTGTGGAGGGCGTGCGCAGGGTCATGGACGGCGCTCCTGAGGTCAAGATCGGTGTTGATGGTTTGCCAATGGCCGCTCATCGCGTGTATAACATCGGCAATTCGAATCCCGAGAACTTGCTGATCTTCGTTGATACGCTGCAGCGTGTGCTGGTTGAGGAGGGCGTGCTCCCCGCCGATTACGATTTCGAGGCGCATAAGCAGCTCGTTCCTATGCAGCCTGGTGACGTGCCTGTAACCTATGCGGATACTGGCGCCTTGGAGCGCGATTTTGGTTACAAACCCGCAACGCCGCTCGAGGACGGTCTTCGTGAATTCGCGAAGTGGTATCGCGAGTTCTACGGGAATTAGCTGGGTGATAGCAATGTCGAATGTATACAGCAGTGACCGTATTCGCTTTGGGGGGGGGGTCTATTCTCTCAAACCATGCTTTGAGGTTTGTTTGGCTACTTCGAAAGTGCCAGAATTCGCACAATCCTTTATGGCATCTTTTTCGAAAGAGGATGGCTTGCAAATATGGTCTCGAGATCGCGCCTGCCACCTCGATTGGCGAAGGCTTGTATCTGGGTCACGCTTTTGGCATTACGGTAAACCCGAATGCCGTTATCGGTCGCAACTGCAATATGCACAAAGGTGTGACAATTGGTCGGGAAAACCGCGGCAAACGAAAAGGTGCGCCTGTTCTTGGCGATTGCGTTTGGCTTGGTGTCAACTCAACTATTGTTGGTGGCGTTCGTTTAGGCAACGACGTTCTCGTTGCACCGAACACTTATGTTAACTGCGACGTACCAAGCCATTCGATTGTGATTGGGCACCCATGCAAAATCATTTCTCGAGATGGGGCAACAGACGAATATATAAACAACAGGGTCTGAATAATAAAATCGGTTTTACATGTCTTATCCAGGATAGAGGGGGGGGGATCGTCTTCGCTAATTACAGCGAGTTAGCGACTCAGTGAGCTTTGGCGCGCTCTGATGCGAGCGGAAGGTGAAGCAAACTGGAACGGGTAGTAGATTCCCAGAAGCTATATGCAACGTGAGTGTCAAAGATAGCGCGTCTTAACGCATAACCCTGCATTCCTCCTTTCACCGACTGGCAAAACGATTTACACCTAATTGTCGACATTACCCACGCGATTTATCTTTGCCCCCGCATCGATCTCGCTAAACTAATAACTGCTGCTACCAGGGCATTTTCTGGTGCACATTCTATTGGCTCCTGCGAAGATCGGAGCGGGTATGTTTGCTGCCAAGTCCCACACCAGCCGTCATCACATCGCGATCGCTGCCATGGCCTGCCTATGCGTTTTGCTGGGCGGGCCTTCTTATGCCGCGGGCGCGGAGAGCCTCATCATCGCGGGCGCGACGTACTGCGACCCGGGCGCGTCGGGCCCCGGCTGGGCCTGGACCGATGCCGACCACCTGGAGCTTGACGGCTACGCGGGTGGGGCCATCGGCGCCGAGGGCGACCTGGTGCTGACGCTTGCCGGGCAAAACTCCGTGACGGAGTCGCATGCGCCCGATGCGGACATCACGCTGTGCGGTATGGAGGTGTGGGGCAACCTGACGCTTCGCGGCACCGGGACCCTGACGGCGACGGGCTCGCAGTGCGGGATCCACGTTTCGCAGGCGCTCGTGGTGGACGGCTGCACCGTCGATGTCCGGGCGGACGGGGCCGATATTACGGACGAGGCGTTCGCCGGCGTGATCGCAGGCGACATGGCCGTGCGCGGCGGCGGGCGCATCGTTGCCGCGGGCGCCGGGTCCGGAGCGGGCGTGCGCGCCTACGGCGTGTATCTGCAGGATGCGGGCCTTGGCGCTGGCGCGGCCGGCTGTCGGCTTTCCGTCGATGCCTCGTGGCTCGATGCGACCGGTGCCGACGGCGGTGTTGCGTGCACGGGCGGGTCGCTTGTGTCTGCGCGGTTCGTGGCGCCTGCGGGAGGGGCCTTCGGTGCCGGCGGCGTGCGAATGCTTCCGGCGACATGGCGCCGCATGTGGTGATCGAGCCCCAGGGCGCCACGGCGCCGCCGGGGGAGACCGACGGGCGCGAGGTGCCCGGCGGCGCGGGCGAGCCGGCCGGCGGTGCCGGTCCTGCCGTTGAGCGGCCCGGTGCCGGGTCCGCGACGGATCCCGTCCTAAAGCCCGCGGCTGCGACGCCCAAGACAATCACGACAACCAAAACGACCGTGACCAAGACCATGGCGTCCACGCCATCCAAGGCCAAGACTGCTGGCGTCTCCACCGTCACGCTCCCCAAGACCGCCGACGGCAACTGGATCGCCGCCTCCCTGGCGCTATTCCTGCTGGGAACAGCGCTTGTGTTTGTTAACGTCGTGATTGCGGTTCTAGGTAGGCCAAAGCGTAACGGCGATTGACCGAAGTGCCATACACTTTCTAGGTAGGGGCAATTGCAACGTGTATGACGCATAGCAGGGGCGCGCCGGCTATTCAAAGAAGCTCGGAAGCCTCTATGCGTCTGTGCAAAAGCGCGTGAACGAGCTCATCTCTTGAGCCCCCAAGAAATTCGCGAGCGCATCAACTCGGGCGTGGTCACTCTGCTGGCCGCGCCCCTCTGCATCGCGCTGCTGCTGGTTTTACCATTTCTGATTTGGGATAGGCACCTTCGCTAGCTCCATGCAAGTGAATTGTGGTCCCACGTGGATTCTTTGGGCCCGATCGCGAGCGCGGGCCCGAAGGCTGTAGTAGCTGGCCCATGCCTGGCGCGACGGATCGCAGACGCTTTCCTGGCTGCCGCCGTCCCATAGGTGGACACGTCCATGCGCGCCTTGGCCTGGGACGAGGCGCTGGTCTGGGTTACGTGGAAGGTCGTCGCGGTGCCCGCGGGGGCGTCGTTCCACGAGACGGTGAAGGTGACGCCGTTTTGGCTTGCGGTTGCGGAGTGGGCGTAGCCGGTTTGTGACGTGGTGGAGATTGCGGCGGGTGTGGGGTTGGTCTGGGTGCTGAGGGATGGGGCGGGGGTGCCGGTTGCGGCGGTGGTGCCGGTATTGGTGGCGTAAGCGCTTTCCGTGTTGGCTGCGCTGGTGCCGGTGGATGTTGCGGTGCTGTCCTCTACGGTATCTGCTGTCGTGCTTGTGTTGGTGCCGTCTTCGGCCTTGCCTGCGTCGCTGCTCGTTGCGTCGGCTTGCGCCTGCTGCCCGGCGGTTTCTTGAGGCTGCATAGCTTCTGCGATGGCTGCCATAGGCAACGTCGCGCCGACCATGGACGTGCACGCGATCGCGCAGAGCAGGTAGTAAAGGGATCGTTTCATAGCGGAGCCTCTCGGTGAGCAGCCAATAGGGTCCGAAGGCAGCTCCAGGCCAGCACTCCGCACATATTTTGTTGGGGATTATTTTACGGGAACCCCAGTCAACATCAGCGAACTTTCTGGGGAATGTTGGGGAGGGGAGAGGGCTGTGGATCCGCTTTAGTCCTCGGCGGGGCTGTTGCTCGTGTTGGGTTGGCTATACGCGATGCGGTAGCTTCAACATGATGTCGTCTTGCGATTCTTCGAGACTCGACACCGAGACCTTCCAGGAAAAGTCCGTGAGGTTGCTGCCTAGGTTGATTGCGGCTGACGACCGGGCAATAAGCGAGTGTCTCAACATGTTGGTCAAGCAAAATCTTTTGTTAATTTAGAACTGACATTCGATATGAATTCGTTTTGTCAGGCGATAAAGTGCGGAGCCCCATTTGTATTTATGCAGGTCAAAAGGTCTGGCTCTAGGGGGATTTGGTGGCCCGCAAGTTGCCGATTATTTTTACTGAAAAAATTGCTGCATCTACCTGTTAAAACACAACATCTTGTGATCTCGATCAAAAAACAATACAGGATATGGAATGAGTGAAGGGCTAAAATTGAAACAACGTGAAACGTCGTTTCCCCATTACAACTTAATTGTACGGAAGGAGCCGGATGGTATAGCTGTCAAAAATGAGGCCATGTAGATGGTCGGTTTAGTTTCTTTAGGGGCGTGTGCGCCTGTCGGTCAATGGCAGTATGCGCCCCCTTTTGCCCAAATCATTTACAAATAGCTTTTCTTCAGCAACCTGACACTTGCGTGGCAGGACGGTTAAGTTTGCCAAAAATTGCGAAGGATGGCTTTGATTCTTGGAGGTGCGTAATTATTGGTCAGTAACTGTTTTGATGATTTGCTCGGGAAGATCTCTGCTTACGATTTCTTTAACGTGCTCATACCGGGTGCGCTCGTAACATACTCCATAAGCGAGATGCCGTTGGGTTGTTATGTTGACAGCTCCGATTGGCTGGCGTTGTTTGTGATGAGTTATGTTCTCGGCCTCATTGCTTCGCGAATTGGTTCTCTCTGTATTGAGCCGTTGGTTCGCAACCTGAAACCTATCAGAAAACGGGACTATTCTGCCTTTGCGTATGCTCAGAAAAACGACCCAAAGGTCGAGCAACTCTTAATGATTTCAAACATGTATCGCAGCCTGGCGGGGGCCGGTGTCCTGCTCGTCATTATTCTGCTTGCATCATTGTTGCCGGAATCTCATCGGCTTCCAGCGGCGCTGTGCTCTTTTATCGCCTTATTTATTGCCTCCTGGATCAAACAGGAGCGGTATGTAGAAAAGCGAATCAACTTCAATCTTGAGGAACGTGATAAGCATGAGCGAGATTAAGTCCCTGTCCGTTGGCAACGGCGACATGTTTTATGTCAACCACAATTCTGATAACTTCAGCATGATCGATTGCAATATTACCGATGAGCGTAAGTCGGAAATCCTTGATGAGGTCAAAAAGCTCGCAGGAAAAAGGGCGTCGTTCGTTTTATCAGTACGCACCCGGACCAAGATCATATTCAGGGTATTGAGTATCTTGATGAGCTTAAGCTCATTCCGAATTTTTATTGCGTCGACAATAATGTCTCCAAGTCCACGGAGACCGAGAGTTTTAAAAAGTACAAAGAGCTGAAGGGCTCGCCGTGCGCTTACAAAATATACAAGGGGTGTAAGCGCAAATGGATGAACGTTTCTGATGGTGAGCGCGGTTCTGCTGGGATTAGCGTCCTCTGGCCCGATGTGAATAATGAGACCTTCCGGGATGCTTTGCGGGATGCCGAAAGCTCTGATAAACCCAATAATATTAGTCCTGCGATTGTCTACTCTCTTGAGGAAGGAGTCCGTGCGCTTTGGCTTGGTGACATGGAGAATGACTACATGGTGGCGATTGAAGACGACATCGCACTTTCGCCTGTGGACATTCTTTTTGCACCGCATCATGGACGGAAGTCTGGTCGCGTCCCTAAGACATGGCTGGATAAGTTGGAGCCTCGGTTGATTGTTGTAGGAGAAGCCCCGTCAGACGAGCTTGATTATTACTCGAATTACAACACTCTGACACAGAACAGCGCTGGCGACATTTTGTTCTGTTGCGAGGCCGGTAAGACTCACGTTTACGTTGGATCTCCTTCTTATAGCGTCAATTTCTTGGGTGAAGACCCTAATGCTCCGCGAGTGAAGGGTGCGCTGCGTTATTTGGGCTCTTTTGATTGTGGTGACCGTTAGTCCTGCTGTCGTTTCGTTCATTCGTGGCCTGCCCACGCTTTTACCGGACAGGCCTAGATGTGTCCTTTCATCTCATTGAGATGGTGCAGGATATTGTCCTGTGATACAAAAGCTCTACGGGAGCTTTAAGGGTGACGCTTTCGACAAGAGAGTGTTGCCCTTTTTTCATGAGTGTAATGATGTGTATTTAGGCGTTTTGTTAACAAGGTTACGCGGGATGCCCTGGAATGCCTCGGCGGTCGAGCTTAGATTTGAGGCACCGTAAAAGACGTTGCCGTGCGGGGAATGTCAGGTGCTGTCAACGATGTCGCTCTCTCGCGCCGTGAGCATGCGGAAAAACAGCAAGAGCCAGCTGGCGTAGATGCCCGTCCCGTACGCTAAAGACTCTTCCAATGAATTGCCCTGCTCGCCGGGTAGATCATGGTAGTAGCTGGCTGCGTTTATATAGAGGCGTCCGTTTACCAGGTTTCCGATGTACGCCTCTTTGGGTGCGAACTTCAGTGCCCCAAAGCTCTTTCGCCAGGGTGTGAAGGGCGACCAGAAAGCCAGGTGGATCAACGGTCCTGCTGTGTGCGCTTCGTTTTATGTCCGCACCAGTGCTTACACTTTTGAAAACGGCACGAGGGCGTCTGTCACATATCTCATGCTGTAGACGCATCGGCAAGTTCAGAGTTAAAGGCGAGGTAAGTATGAAAGGCAGAAATCAGCACGTTACGATGCGCTCGGATGGCAATTGGCAGATTAAGGGCGAGGGGGCATGTCGCGCTTCCTTCGTTACGACGACCCAGAGCGAGGCAATAAAGCTCGGTCGGCGCATTTGCTCCAATCAAGAGTCGGAGTTGATCGTCCATCGTCGCGATGGCAGAATCCGCGCAAGGGATTCCCATGGCCACGACCCCTTCCCACCGAGGGGATAAGGGGTCGGCTCCATGCCGACAACGGCCCGTAATATCGCGTCCGTTGTCGCTAAATGACTTCTTCATTGTGGCGAAATAGGAGCTTGGGGCTATTTTACCTGAATTGGTTGTTTGGTCTCTTCAAAGGGTTGATTTGGGGGATTCGTGGTATTGGATTGACGGACCCCGAGTTCTCCCTTAAAGTAATCGTTGTGATGAGGCCTTGCGACGGTACGTCCGGCTTGGTCCGTGGGAACCGCCGAAAGGCGGTTTTCGCGTTTAAGGGGTCCAAATGGATAAACCATTTAAATCTATTGATGAGCAGATTGCTATTCTTGAAGGCCGTGGACTCGAATGCGATAACAATACTCGTTTAGTTTTGGAGCGCGAGGGATACTATCCGGTTATTAACGGCTACAAGGATTTATTTCTCGACCAGCGCGGAGATTCTTGCCACGAGCTATTCGTAAAAGGTACGAAGTTTTCTGATATCTATCGTTTATTCGAATTCGATCGAACGTTGCGCCTGCTGATGTTTGAGTATTTTAACAAGGCGGAAGCAGTTCTTAAAACCGTCTGCTCTTATCGATTTGCCATGGCTCATAAAGATAGCCCAGAAGCATACCTTGATAGAGATTCCTATCGTGCTGATGCCGGCTATCGAAAAAAGATCGACACGCTTATCGGTGATTTCGAGAAGGTGCTATGTAGGTCTAAAAAATGGAACAGTGATTATAAAAGGGACTACATTCGTCATTATGAAAATAATCACGACAATACGCCGGTATGGATTCTTATGAATTACCTAATGCTTGGCCAGGCATTCAAGTTTTTCGAGTTTCAACCAGAAAGCATGAGAAATTCCATTGCCAAGTCGTTTTCCGATCTCTATTCTGAGACCCATGAAGTCGATAAGCGCATCAGCCCACGTAGGCTAAGACTTGCGTACGATCATATTAAAGATTTTCGAAATATCTGTGCGCATGACGAGCGTCTATTCTGCGCCAGGGTATCTCCGTCTCACGATGTCAATCTAGTAGGGGTTTTAAGCGATCTTGAGCTAGTGCTGACTGAGGATGACTATAAGATTTTACGCCGAAATATACTGCTTGATGCACTTAAGTTGAGCGACGAGCTCAGCAACGATGCCAGCGCAAAAGTGCTTTTCGCTATGGGCGTTAACGATTTGCCGAGCGTGTTTCCTAAGGAAATATTGGGGTCGTAATCGACGCGAGCGATGAATTTACCCTACAAGTTGGATGCGCATGAGATCGCGCAGAGCAGGTAGTAAAGGGGTCGTTTCATAGCGGAGCCTCTCGGTGAGCAGCCAATAGGGTCCAAAGGCAGCTCCAGGCCAGCACTCCGCACATATTTTGTTGAGGTTTATTTTACGGGAACACCAGTCAACATCAGCGAGCTTTCTGGGGAATGTTGGGGAGGGGACGGATGGTGGGCCCGCTTTGGTCCCCGGCGGCGCTCTGACCCGTGCTGGGTTGACTATACGCGATGCGGCAGCTTCAACATGAGGCCGTCTTGCGCCTCTTCGAGACTTGTTACCGAGACCTTCCAGGAAAAGCCAGTGAGGCTGCTGCTCAGGTCAAGCTCTGCATGGGCGTATTCTTCGATTTTGTAGTCTTGGTTTTTCGCCGGGTTTCTTAATTGAAGGCATTTGATCCGGGGAGCGTAAAACAACAGTTTCAAATATTGTCGCTTCCTGTTCAATTTTGTCTATCTACAATTAATCGCAAGCGTATGACTTGAGGAGATTGTTTACAGGTGGAATCGGTCACTATTCTTTGGATTGTCTTTTATGTCTTTACCGGTTTGGTGAGCGTTCAGCTTGTCCGCTTTGCTGGGCCCTTGGCGATTGGAGGGCAATACACCGTCGAAGAACTGTACCCCTCCGATGAGTCGGGCAGGTTGAACGTTGCCTACCGAATTCTCGCTCCAACAATTTGTTGCCAGCTCCCCGTGTTTATTGTGGCTGCGATTTGCGATGCGTTTTCAGTTCCAGGTCCTTCGCTGCGATACATGCCCACCCTTTTCTATTGGTTGTTTCTTGGGGTAATCAAGCATGCAAGGGGTAAATTGCGGTACCGGACCCTTCCTTTCTCATTCGAGGCGTTCATGTCTCTTTTGCTGTCCGTCGCATTCGATCACTTTGTTATCGATGGCTATCTCGGAGGACAGGGGCTAGATGTGCTTGATACTTCGAGTATTGCCTTTGAGTTTGAGCTGGCATTATTTGGTGTTGTGACCTTTTGGATTTCCACCTTTTTTAAGCGTTATCAAATTAAGCGTAGCCGTGTGCGCTCATATGTCATTCCGTCATATGTTGTTCCGTCGTACTCCGTATTTAATTACTCTTCAATTGATACGGGCGAAGCCAGGCTATTCGCATACGAGCGTGAATATGGTGATCTTTTACCTCAGCGTTTTTCGAATGATCTCCTGTTGAGAAGTGTTTTCTTCGCAATTATGGCTATAGAGGATGGGAATCGTCCTGAGTTCATCCGAACGATCGAGCGTATGGCCGCTCATTTCCATTTGGCAAATACTACGGGGATAATGCAGCAGAAGAGCGAGACTCCTCTGTCTGATAGGGATAGCGTTAAACTCGCAATTCCCTATATTGAGAGCATGTGGGACCAGTTCCTTGTTGAATTCGGTCGTTCTGCTGAGGGATCCGGGGGAGACGGTCTGCGAATTTTCATGGGCTATTACACCTACGACTACTTGATGTTGTCGCGGACTATCCGCAATCACTTTGCGCCATTTTATGGGGACTATTGTGGAACGAGATTACTTAATGCTAATCACGTATTTTGCGATGTTCTGGAATTTGAGGAAAGGCAACGTTACGGATTGCTTCCAAAGACGGTTTCTGCGACTGGATCGATATGCGCCACTGAGCTTGGATGGCTTTCTGGGGAGTACTGTTATTGGGCCGATTACAATACGGTTGTATCCTGCCTGAATGAAAATGATGGCAATGGCGTTAAACTGGTCAGCAAAAATGATGTGAATAAAACCCAGATAACCGAGACGACCTTAAGGCTTAAGGAGCAAGGTGTTTCCGTTCTTGAGGCCAAGTATGTGCCCGGCGCTTCGGCGACCATCGTGTGCATCGGCGATTCCTCGAAGATTTCGAGTACTGTCGGTAGTGACTGGATGGTTGTTAGCTAGGTGAATCATCTTTGCCTTTCCGCATATTGATTGCGCATTCTCGTGCACGGACGCGAAAATGCTTCGCATTAGTTTCAACGCGAAGAGTATTTGCTACATGATTAACTTTTTTGGATGCGCAATTACTGCGCATCTAGGTTAACATCCAGTTAGTGATGCAGTTGTCGTGGGCTCTACGTGAGGCGATGACAAAGGAGGGTCGTTGTTTGGTTGTTATCGGCAACGGCCCTTTGATTTTAGGAGTTACTTTGGCGATGGAATTATAGACTTTCGCTCAACTTATCGAACTCCTAGAGAGTCATGGCGTTCTAACTGATGCCGCTGCGCTAGATTGCCTGAGGCGCGAAATGAATATTTGCTCGTCGGAACACTGCTGAATATTGGGTCACCTGTGCGGTTCGAATTTTCAATTGTCGAGCAGCTTTGTCTCCGATGAAGTCTTGCAATTCTAGTAAAATCCAAACATATGTTCTATACTTATGGAAGTAGCTTGTTTGGAGGTGCTAGATGGAAGTCGGAAGAGATGACATTGTAGAAAGCGTTGTACGTTTGATAAATGGGGTGGGGCGTAGCCCATATTTATTCGTCGGCTCGGGCTTTTCCCGTAGATACATGGGTACCGACGATTGGGTTGGTTTGTTAAGGCACCTCTGTTCCCGTCTTTCCGATGATCCCTTTCGGCTTGACTCGTACCTGGCACGTTGTCCAGATGAGTCTGACAATAGCGCATTGCCCTCTGCCGCGACGATGCTTGATAAGGATATGCGCATAGCTGTTCTTGAGGACCCTCGCTTCGCTTCTTTTAGAAACGATCATGTGGAGGACATTCGTCAGCGTAAATCTATTTTAAAGATCATGGCGGCCGAGAGGTTATCCTCGTTCAAACCTGAATATATGACGCATGAGCTTGATATCTTGAGAGAGGTTGGCAGGCGGCGTATCTCTGGAGTTATAACAACCAACTATGACTGTCTCCTGGAGTCGCTATTTCCCGAGTTTAAAGTTTTTGTTGGCCAAGACGATCTCGTCTTTCACAGAACTTTTGAAATGGGTGAAATCTATAAGATCCACGGTTCTATGGATAATCCTGAATCTATGGTTCTTGAGGAGGCAGATTACGTAAAACTCGCCGAAACACAGGATTACTTGGCTGCCAAGTTGTTAACTATTTTTATGGAATACCCAATTATTTTTATCGGTTATTCCCTTAACGACCCCGATATCCAAGCTATCCTCATGTCGATTTCGCGCTGCCTCGGTTCTAACAATCTTGCGTTGCTTAGAAAGCGCTTTATCTTCCTTACTAGGGGAGAAAACGCAACCTCAACTCATTCGTTTACCTTTCCAGGTATTGGCGAGATAAGCATGACCGAGATTAGGACGAACGATTTTGGTGCAGTGTATGAAGCAATTGGACAATCCAAATGCTCCTTCTCGCCCAGGATCATTCGTGAGCTTCGCAGGAGCATCTACGCCTTGGCTGATGAGGGCGATCCGAATGACTCTCTGGTAGTTGAAACGAGTTTTAGCGACCTCGAGAGACTTCCGGAGGGACAGCATCTTGTGCTGGGTATCGGTGTTGCGAATGCTTCTTTAGGGCACGGGCATATGGTCAAAGCCGAACTTCTATATCGTGATGTTGTGTTTGATGACGAACATGTTGCTCCTAAGCTTGCCGTCGAGGAATACCTTCCTTCGCTGCTTGCTTCTCACTCGGGTGGTTTGCCCATGTATAAGTATTTAAGCGCGTATTCAGGGGAAGTTCTTAATCCAAGGATGCTAAAGGAAATAGATGAGAAGAAGGATTTAGATGCTTTTCTAAACAACAGCCTACGAAAGGCAAAGGGTAGCTATCATCATTCGGGAATTAGACACTCGGTTCAGTCTGTTATAGCTAACGAAGGCTTTGAGGAAGCATTTAAAAAGCTTGTGCTACTTGAAGAAGATGAGATCGATCTAAATAAGTTGCTTGAATATCTGAGGGCGCTCATCACGGACGATCGCAAGATAATCCACGGTAATAGCGAGCTGAAACGGCTTATTAGAATGTATGATTTCCTTAAGTACAAGAAGGCCTTCGACATATCGGCTACTAGTGAGTAATCCCACCTAGCGTCTATGAAGAAGGCCATCTTTGTAAACTATGGCATCTGAGCGTATAGTGCGAACACCACGTGCAAATGCATACTTAATATAACGCTTTCTGCTTGAAATCACAATGGTGTCTGTTTCGACCCGCCAATCAAGGGAAGATAGTGTAGAGTATCTTCCTGCAATACAAAAGCTCTTTGGGAGCTTTAAGGGTGACGCTTTCAAATTGAGAGTGTTGCCCTTTTTTCATGTATGCAATGTGTGACGTACTAGCCAAGCACCATCCCGGCAATGGAATGATCGAGCATGGGCGGCTTCTACTGGTTGACGTGATCGTGGTCAAACAAGTGATATCGATTAGAATTAAATCAATTGCGCTGGAAGCCTTCGGGCGACACCTGAAGAGGGTTGATGCGTCGGTCCTCTTTTTTTGTTTGGATGTAAGATTCGGCCAGGCAAAACAAGGATCTCATTTGGGGAGAACAAATATCCGGCGGTTTTCCGCTTCGGGACGCGCGGTTTAAGGGTGCTTTTCGGAAGTGCGGGGAAAAATCGGAAACCTCCGAGCATAAACCGAATTTCGGCAACAAAACCGCAGGTCGCGGAAGGCTAAAACAGGGGTCTGGTCTGTCGATCTCGGTTTTTCACCGCACTTCCGGAAACGCCCGACGGAAGCATGCGGCAAATTTTGGAACCATCGAGCACATCGTCCTTTTCATGAAAAGAACCCGCAGGTAGAAGCGTTGCCACTATCCAGTGTGGTTGACGTGTCTAGAATATGCCGCACACTTCCGGATTTTGCATAAGCTCGACTGGTTTGTTTATCGATTGGGGCAGAGGAATCTTGTCTGGACCTCGTTATATGTATTTAATTGGATGAACTTAACCTATAAGTTAAGTTCATCTAGAAATGGGAGGTGCCCTTTGGCAGAAGGATATGATCTTGTCGAATATAGAGACCTCAAGGGTCGACCGTTTTGGGAATTGACGGCTTCTCCCGACAACTCTCAATTCCAGAAAATGTTGTCAGACCCTAAGCGGAAATTAACCGCTCGAACAATGATCGGCCAGAATAGCACGTCAACTTCTGGAATCTGAGCCTTGACTTTTATACTTGGCTTTCGAAACGGAGAACACAATGAATAAAGTAGATTTATCTGATTTTTACGCCGATACAGAAACCAGCGAAACACGCGCTTATGAACACGCGCTAGATATCGAGTTTATTGTTCATCGCGAGATGAAGCGTCTGGGTTTAAGCAAAAGCGATTTGGCAAAGCGTATGGGCGTGAGCCTTCAGTCGCTTTCGAAGCTGTTGAATTCTCAGCCCAATATGACGCTGAAGACGATCGCTAGGTTCGAGCTTGCTTTGGGTATCAAAATCGTTCCGCAGGTTATCGCCAGCCATTCCAAAGAGTTGCCGTTTCTTTCATCTGATGATTCTGTGCGAGAGCAATGTGCATCGCCTGCCATTCTTCCTGCAGAGCTGTCAGTAGATTGCGATGTGCCTTTTCAGGGTGAATAGCATTTCCTCGATGAATCTAAGTCGAATGAGTTGCCACTCTCACATCCTCTAAAAAGTTCTTAAAACAGCCTTAAAGGCGCCTTGGCTCGCTTTTACAGCGTACAATACGCATGTTTGACTATGGCAAAAGTAGATTTTTGGGGAGGGGGAACGCCGTGGAAGTGCTGGTTGTTGGCAACACCGCATATGTTGACGATGACTTTTGCTCCAAGGCGTTCCCCGGCGACCATGTGTAGGTCGTAGCCGCGCAGGACGCGCGCCGCGATGAGTCGTCGCCCCATGCTTCGTGGAAAGAGCTCCTCCAGCACCTGGACCAGGCCTGCGAGTTTGAGCGCGTGGTCTACCTTTCTACCTACCTCACCCCGCATACCGTGACTTTTGGCGACATTGGGCTGCTGCGCTCGGTGTTTCGTGCCTGTATGGGACGCAATGTGCAGCTGCTGTTTATTGCGGGGCCCGCGGGTGCAGAGGGCACCACTGGCGGATGTGACGACGACGCCACGGCCGCCAGTGGGGCCCAGACGGGCAAGGGCATTATCGCCCGCGCTGCCAACGACCTGTGCCGTTACTATGCATCGCGCGACGGCATCCAAGCCAAAGTCCTGCGCGTGCCGTATCTGTATACCGCATCGCCGGCATTAACCGACCCATTTTCGATGCCGTTGTTCGAGGCATGCTCGGGCGGGTCGGTCGCGCTTCAGGGTGCGGCAGATGCGCCGTTTCCCCTGCTGTGTGCCGAGGAACTCGCGGTGTTGGTGCATCGTATCTTTGACAGCTGGGATGCCAACTTTGAGATGCTCGACGTTGCAGACGCTTTTGGCCACCCGAGGCCTATGGCGTGACCGTTGACGCTCCGGGTGCGAGCGTGACCTATCACACGCTCAGCATCTAGGCGTTTCGTCGCCCAACGGCGCTATACTGCAGCCGTTGCCCACGATGCGGGGAACACCCGCATCGTGGGTTTTTGCTTATGAAGGGACGGTGCCGCGTGGACGTACAGCAGCTAGAAGAGGCCTGGGCTGCAAGGGCCGGCGCGCGTGAGGCGCGTCTTGCTGCAGCGCCGCATGTGCCGGCGGCGCTGTCTCTGTTGGGGATTGTACGTCCCGGCGATCGCCTGGTTGCGTTTGCCGATGACTTTGCCGATGCGTTTGCGCGCGGCTTTGAGTGCTGCGACGTGGCTATGGTGGAGGAGCCGTCGGTTGCGGCGTTTACTGCTGCGTCCGAGGGCTTTGATGCTTCGTTTGAGGTCGAGGGGCCGCACCTGTGGTGGTTCGTCAACTCTATTGGCGGGTTTGGATTGCGCGTGCCCGATCTGCGCGCGTTAGGACGTGCCGCGCGTGAGGCTCATGCGCTGCTCGTGGTGGATAACACCGTGGCTGGTGTCTTTGGGTGCGATCCGTTGCGCTTGGGTGCCGTGCTGTCGCTCGAGGCACTTGACCGCGTGTGCGCCGGTGAGGCTCCGCACAAGTTGGTTGCCATATCGGTCGCGCGCTCGCAGCTCAAGCGCCATCGTGTGGATGCTGCTGCCGAGTGCGCGCATGCTCTGCTTGAGGGCTGTGGCTTGGTCAAACTTGATTTGCCTGCTGATGAGGCCGGTGTGCTGGAGCGCGGGCTGGACTCGCTCGATGCCCGCATGCAGGCACATTTCGACCGCGCACGTGCGCTGGCCGAGTACTTGGCTGCCAATGAGATGGTGCACGCCGTGCGCTATCCTGGACTGAGCTCGCATCCCGACCATGCGGTTGCAACTGGAATCCTCGAGCACGGCTTTGGTCCGGCAGTTGAGTTTGACCTTATCGAGCGCAGTGCGGGCGATTTGTTCGATGCTTTGCCGGGGGAGTTTCGCACATCGCCCGCCGGCGGCGCAACGACGCGACTCTCTGCTCCGCGCGGCAAGCAGGGGAGCACCATCCGCCTCTTCGCCGGTACCGACGATCCCCTGGTTGTAGCGTCCACCCTAGACAACGCCCTTCGCAAGTTAGCTACTCTTTGATGCTGGCGATGAGGTCGTCGGATTTTGAGGCGATGACGTTGTTGATGTCGGTCTGCAGCTCCTCGTAGACCGCTATGGCCCGCTCGCCGGCGGGGGTGAGGGTGGATCCGCGGGCGCCGTCGCGCTCGATGAGTTTGCATCCCAGCTGACCTTCGGCCTCGTTTACGATGCGCCAGGCCTTGGAATACGCCATACCCATGCTCTTGGCGGCACGGTTGAGCGAGTGCTCGCGGGCGATACCTTGCAGCAACAAGACGCAGCCGTGGCCGAAGACGCCCGGCAAATCCTTGTCGCACGCTTGAATGACCAACTTTGCCGTCGTCTTGTACTTCATACGCTCCACGTCTCCCCGCTAAAGTGTTTGCTGGGCAAACGCAAAGCCTGCGTCAAACCCTCGTGTGCTCTTCTTAAATCATGCATTGTAGCAGTCAAAGTGCGTTAAGATACTTCCCCAGTATTGGGCGCCCAAGGTTGGGCTGGGTCCTACGAGGCCTGCAGCCGACCGGTCGCATGGAAAAAGGAGAAACATGGCTACGTTCTTTCCCGGTGAGTCCCACACGTTTTCGGAGTATCTGCTGGTCCCTGGTTACTCGTCCTCGCAGTGCATCCCCAACAACGTCTCTCTTAAGACGCCGCTGACCCGCTTCAAGCGCGGTGAGAAGCCGGCAATCACCCTGAACATCCCCATGGTTTCCGCCATCATGCAGTCCGTCTCGGGCGTCGACATGGGCGTCGCGCTCGCTACCGAGGGTGGCCTGTCCTTCATTTACGGTTCTCAGACCCCCGAGTCCGAGGCTGCTATGGTTAAGGCCGTTAAGGATCACAAGGCTGGTTTCGTTCAGTCCGATTCCACGCTGACCCCCGACATGACCATGGAGCAGGTCATCGAGCTCAAGGAGAAGACCGGCCACTCCACCATGCCGGTCACCGACGATGGCACTCCCAAGGGCAAGCTCCTGGGCATCGTCACCAGCCGTGACTATCGCCCCAGCCGCGATGACCACCAGAAGAAGGTCTCCGAGTTCATGACCCCGCGCGAGCAGCTCATCGTGGGCGACAAGAACATCAGCCTCAAGGTTGCCAACGACGTCATCTGGGACAACAAGCTCAACGCTCTGCCCATTGTCGACGACAACGATCACCTCATGGGCATCGTCTTCCGCAAGGACTACGACAGCCACAAGACTAACCCCAACGAGCTGCTCGACGGCGATAAGCGCTACATGGTCGGCGCCGGCATCAACACCCGCGACTATGCCGAGCGCGTGCCGCTGCTTATCGAGGCCGGTGCCGACGTCCTGTGCATTGACTCTTCCGAGGGCTTCAGCGAGTGGCAGAAGCGCACCATCGAGTGGATCCGCGCTAACTACGGCGAGGACGTCAAGGTCGGTGCCGGTAACGTCGTCGACGCCGAGGGCTTCCGCTTTTTGGCCGACTGCGGTGCCGACTTCATCAAGGTCGGTATCGGCGGCGGCTCCATCTGCATTACCCGCGAGACCAAGGGTATCGGCCGTGGTCAGGCCACCGCGCTGATCGATGTCTGCCGCGCTCGCGACGAGTACTACGAGGAGACCGGCGTCTACGTGCCCGTGTGCTCCGACGGCGGTATCGTCTACGACTACCACATGACGCTCGCCCTTGCCATGGGCGCCGACTTTATGATGCTGGGCCGCTACTTCGCCCGCTTTGACGAGAGCCCGACCGAGCGCGTCAACGTCAACGGCCAGTACATGAAGGAGTACTGGGGCGAGGGTTCTGCGCGTGCCCGCAACTGGCAGCGCTACGACCTGGGCGGCGCCGCGAAGCTCAGCTTCGTCGAGGGCGTCGACTCCTACGTTCCCTACGCCGGCTCCCTCAAGGACGGCGTGGGCGGCACGCTCTACAAGGTCAAGTCCACGATGTGCAACTGCGGCGCCCTCTCGATCCCCGAGCTCCAGGAAAAGGCACGCCTGACCCTGGTCTCCTCGACCTCGATCGTCGAAGGCGGAGCCCACGACGTCGTAGTCAAGGACTCCCAACAGAGCGTAACGTATCGATAAGATAAGACCTGCACATAAAGGTTGAGCTTCAACCACGTTATTTAGATAAAGCGAGATGCCTGCAAGTCGCAGACATCTCGCTTGTTGTATTTGCTATCATCATGCGAGTTAACCTTAGGGTCGGTCGGCTTAGCTTTGTTCGCTACAAGTTCCGCACGCAAAGAAGAGCACTTAATGTGCTCTTCGTCTTGCGCAGGACTGTCCGCAGTAGCGAATAAAGCTAAGCCGACCGACCCCAGCAAGATTAAAGGAGCTGATATGTGCGATTGCACAGATCATAAGGACGAGATCCCTGCCTACGACGCGCAGGCCATTGAGTCCAAGTGGATGAAGGCCTGGGAAGACTCCGACCTCTTTGCCGTCGACACCGACGACAGTAAGCCCAAGAAGTACGTCCTCGAGATGTTCCCGTATCCGTCGGGCGACCTGCACATGGGCCACGCGCGCAACTACACCATCGGCGATGCCATGGCCCGTCAGGCCCGCATGCGCGGCTTTGACGTGCTGCACCCCATCGGCTTCGACGCCTTTGGCCTGCCCGCCGAGAACGCCGCCATCAAGCACAACACGCAGGCTGCCGCCTGGACGTATAAGAACATGGACCAGGCGCTCGCCACGATGAGGCGTATGGGCTTCTCCTACGATCTGGATCGTACCGTTAAGACCTGCAGCCCCGACTACTATCGCTGGGGTCAGTGGATCTTTGAAAAGATGTGGGAAAAGGGTCTGGTCTACCGCAAGAAGAACCCGGTCAACTGGTGCCCCACCTGCAAGACCGTTTTGGCCAACGAGCAGGTAACCGAGGGCAAGTGCTGGCGTTGCGGCACCGAGCCCGAGAAGCGTGACCTCGAGCAGTGGTACTACAAGATCACCGACTACTCCCAGGAGCTGCTCGATGACCTGGAGAAGCTCCCCGGCTGGCCCGAGCGCGTCAAGCAGATGCAGGCCAACTGGATCGGCCGCTCCGAGGGCGCCGAGGTTGACTTTACCCTGTGCGACGCCGATGGCGAGCCCATCGAGGGCGACGAGGGTAAGATCACCGTCTTCACCACGCGCGCCGACACGCTCTTTGGCGTTTCCTTCTTTGTCCTGGCTCCCGAGTACGCGCGCCTGCACGAGCTCGTCGAGGGCACTCAGTACGAGGAGGCCGTCACCAAGATCGTCGAGGACTCCAAGCATATCTCTGCCGTCGAGCGCGCCCAGGGTACCCTCGAGAAGCACGGCGCCTTTACGGGCCGCTACGTGGTAAACCCCGTCAACGGCGAGAAGATCCCCGTGTGGGTTGCCGACTATGTCGTTGCCGACTACGGCACCGGTGCCGTCATGGCCGTTCCCTGCGGCGACCAGCGCGACTTTGAGTTCGCCCGCAAGTACGACCTGCCGATCGTGCCGATCATCCTGGACGATGAGGATCGCGCTGCCGTCGAGGCTAGCGGCGAGACCATCGACACCTTCCATGCCGAGACCGTCGACTGGGATTGCGCCCACGCTGCCGAGGGCACGCTGGTCCAGTCGGGCAAGTACACCGGCATGCGCGGCGGCAAGCACTCTGAGGGCGAGGCTGCCATCGTGGCCGACCTCGAGGCCATGGGCTGCGGCCGTCGCAAGGTCGAGTTCCGTCTGCGCGACTGGCTCATCAGCCGTCAGCGTTATTGGGGCAACCCCATCCCGGCCATCCACTGCGAGCGCTGCGGCATCGTGCCCGTGCCCGAGGACCAGCTGCCGGTGACGCTGCCCGAGAACCTGGACCTGGGTGCCGGCGAGACCCTCGCCGAGTGCAAGGAGTTCTACGAGACCACCTGCCCGGTCTGCGGTCGCCCGGCCAAGCGCGAGACCGATACCATGGACACCTTCACCTGCTCCAGCTGGTATTACCTGCGCTATACCGACCCGCACAACACCGAGCTGCCCTTCTCCCGTGAGGCCGCCGATCGTTGGATGCCCGTCGATAACTACATCGGCGGCATCGAGCACGCCATTTTGCACCTGCTCTACAGTCGCTTCTTTACCAAGGCGCTGCGCGACCTGGGCCTGCTGAGCGTTGACGAACCCTTTACCAACCTGCTGTGCCAGGGCATGGTCAAGGACGAGAACGGCGACACCATGTCCAAGTCCAAGGGCAACGTCGTGCCCCCGAGTTCAGTCATTGAGCCCTACGGTGCCGACACCATGCGTCTGGCGATCCTGTTTATCGCCCCGCCCGAGAAGGACTTCGACTGGGATCCCAAGGCCGTCGAGGGTGCCAACCGCTTCATTAAGCGCGCCTGGCGTATCGTTTGGCAGCTCGTCCAGTCCGGCGACGTCAACGTGGCCTTCGACAAGTCCGTGCTCGACGAGGTTGCGATGAAGCTCTATCGCGAGCGTCACCGCACCATCGCCAAATGCACCGAGGACTTTGACCGCGGCCAGTTCAACACCGCCATCTCGGCCGTCATGGAGCTCGTCAACGCTGCGAGCGCCTACCTCAACGCCACTGAGGGCGCTTCCCGTGACAAGGCGCTGTGCTACGGCGTGGCTAAGGATATCGTGAGCGTCCTTGCCCCCATCTGCCCGTTCTGGGCCGACGAGCTGTGGCATGAGGCGCTCGGCTGTGAGGGC
>PPYF01129732.1_pt1 | contig 32078 bp, 24 predicted proteins | sample 1559871 | NCBI WGS metagenome assembly PPYF01 (sample SAMN08240021, study PRJNA423297) | Human gut metagenome, whole genome shotgun sequencing project.
TCCGCCATCTGCGGCATGCAAATTCCTCGATTTACCGCCAGTAAACCTTCGAAATTTGCATTTGCATCTGACGAAAAATTCATTCGTCAGCCGATCACCTCATTTGTGCGGTGTTACCAAAAATCATGTTTTTAAGCAATCGCATCCGATTGAACAAAAACCCACGACTTTTCCTGCAAAAGCAAGAGGATTTTTCGCGGTTGATGGCGAATTAAAACGATTCGGACTGCACCTCGCTGTGGGAAAAACGGCAGAGTGTGCAGAACGAAAAACCAATCATTTTCCGGGCGCTTTCGCTGGTGGTGGCGGCGGAAAGCCCGACGGACGAGGTACTGGAATGGAAACAAACACCTATTATTATGCGGGCATTGACATCGGTTCTACCACCGTCAAGCTGGTGCTGCTGAACGAAGCGGGAGAAATGGTCTGGGGCGAATATCGCCGCCACTGCGCGCATACGCAGGAGACGCTGGCGGAGATGATGCGGGAAGCGCGGAAGAAACTCGGCGCGTGCCGCGTGAAGGTGCGCATGACCGGATCGGGCGCAATTTCGCTGGCGGAGGCGCTGCGCGTCGGGTTCGTACAGGAGGTCGTCGCGGTGGCGGAAGCGCTGCAGAAGGCCGCGCCGCAGACCGACGTCGCCATCGAATTGGGCGGCGAGGACGCGAAGATTATCTATTTCACCGGCGGATTGGAAGAGCGCATGAACGGCGTGTGCGCGGGCGGCACGGGGTCTTTTATCGACCAGATGGCGGCGCTGCTGAAAACTGATGCGCCCGGCTTGAACGAACTGGCAAAGCGCTATCATGAGCTGTACCCCATTGCGGCGCGCTGCGGCGTGTTTGCCAAGAGCGACATTCAGCCGCTGATTAACGAGGGCGCGGCGCGTGAGGATCTGGCGGCGTCGATTTTTCAGGCGGTTGTGAACCAGACGATTTCCGGGCTGGCGTGCGGCAAGCCGATTCGCGGGCATGTGGCGTTCTTGGGCGGGCCGCTGCACTTTCTGTCCGAATTGCGGCAGGCGTTTGTCCGTACCCTGCACCTGACGGAGGAAACGGCGATTGTGCCGGAAAATTCGCACCTTTTTGCGGCGACGGGCGCGGCGATGGCGGCGCTTTCGGACGGCGAGGACGAAGCTGTGCCGATGGACAGCCTGCTCGAACGCCTTGAGCACGGCGTCATGCTGACCTTCGGCTTGAAGCACCTGCCGCCGCTGTTCCGCAATCAGGAGGAATACGCGGCGTTCAACCGCCGCCACGCACAAGCAAAGGTGCAGCGCGGCGATTTGGCAACGTATTCCGGCAAGTGCTATCTGGGCATTGACGCGGGTTCGACGACGACAAAGGTCGCGCTGATCGGCGAAAAGGGTGAATTGCTGTACAGCTACTACGCGGGCAATTCCGGCAGCCCGATTGAGACGGCGCGCACGGCGATGCGCGAGCTGATGGAGAAGATGCCCGACACGGCGGTGATTGCGCGCTCCTGCTCTACCGGCTACGGCGAAAGCCTGCTGAAATCAGCGTTCCGGCTTGATGACGGCGAAGTGGAGACGATTGCGCACTGCACCGCGGCGGCGTTCTTTGACCCGAAAGTGGACTGTGTGCTGGATATCGGCGGGCAGGACATGAAGTGCATCAAGCTGAAAAACGGCTCGGTGGACACGATTCTGCTGAATGAAGCGTGTTCGTCCGGCTGCGGCAGCTTCTTGGAGAACTTCGCAAACTCGATGGGCTACACGGCGGAAGGATTCGCGGCGGAAGCCCTCTTCGCGCCCGCCCCGGTTGATTTGGGAACGCGCTGCACCGTGTTCATGAACTCCAACGTCAAGCAGGCGCAGAAGCAGGGCGCGACGATACAGGACATCAGCGCGGGTCTGGCGTGTTCGGTCATCAAGAATGCGCTGTTCAAGGTCATCAAACTCGCTGATCCGAAGGAACTGGGGCAGCATATCGTCGTGCAGGGCGGCACGTTCCACAACAAGGCGGTGCTGCGCGCGTTCGAGCAGCTTGCGGGCGTGGAGGCCGTCTGCCCGGATATTTCCGGCATGATGGGCGCGTTCGGTGCGGCGCTGATTGCGCGCGACCGGGCGTCGGGCAGCGCTACACCCTCCTCTACCCTGCCGATTCAAGACATTCTGGGCTTGCAGTGGCAGACGCGGACGGCGCGCTGTCAGGGCTGCACGAACCACTGTATGCTGACGGTCAGCCTCTTCCCCGGCGGACGGCGGCACATCACGGGCAACCGCTGCGAAAAGGGGCTGGGCAAGACCGCAGCGGGAGAAAAAGGCCCGAACGTGATGGCGTACAAGCTCAAGCGCATGTTCGACTATCAGCCGCTGACCGCCGAACAAGCCACGCGCGGCGAACTGGGCATTCCCCGCGTGCTGAACATGTATGAGAACTTCCCGTTCTGGATGACGCTGCTGACGAAGCTGGGCTTCCGGGTGGTGCTGTCTCCCGCGTCCAGCCGCGCAATCTACGAGAAGGGCATGGAGTCCATCCCGTCGGAAAGCGAGTGCTATCCGGCGAAGATGGCGCACGGGCATGTGCAGTGGCTGATTGATCAGGGCGTCGGGACAATCTTCTATCCGAGCGTGTTTTACGAGCGGCAGGAGGATATGAAGACCCAGAATCACTTCAACTGCCCGATGGTCGTGGCGAATCCGGAGAATATCGCCAACAACGTCGAGGATGTGACCGAAGGGCGCGTGCGGATGCTTAAACCGTTCCTCGCGCTGACCAGCGAAAAGACGGCGGCGGATGCGCTCGTGCGCTTCTTCCGCAAGACCTTCAATATTCCGGAGCAGGAGGTGCGCGACGCGGTTCACGCGGGCTGGGACGAGCAGCAGTGTGCCAAGACCGACGTGCGCGCCGAGGGTCTGAAGGTGCTGCAATGGATGGAGGAAAACCATCGGAAGGGCATCGTGCTGGCGGGTCGCCCGTACCACGTTGACCCGGAAATTAACCACGGTATGCCGGAGCTGATTGCCTCCTATGGGCTGGCGGTGCTGACTGAGGACAGCATCCCCGCGTCCTTCCATGGCGAGCATCCCCTGCGCGTGAGCGACCAGTGGGTGTACCATTCCCGCCTGTATGTGGCGGCGCAGTTTGTCAGCCAGCGGGATGATTTGGAGCTGATTCAGCTCAACTCCTTCGGCTGCGGGCTGGACGCCGTGACGACCGATCAGGTGGCGGAAATTCTGGAACGCTGCGGCAAGCTCTATACGCTCATCAAGATTGACGAGGTGAACTCGCTGGGCGCGGCGCGCATCCGCGTGCGGTCGCTGCTGGCGGCGATGGCGCAGCGCGAAAAGCGCGGCATCGTGGCGCATCCTGTGCCCGCGACGTATCATCGCGTGGAATATACCCGCGACATGCAGAAGAAGGGCTACACCATTCTTGCGCCGAACATGTCACCGATTCATTTCCGTCTGCTTCAGCCGGTGCTGGAGAAGCACGGGTATCACATCGTCATGCTGGAAAACGATACACGCTCCGCGATTGATACGGGCCTCAAATTCGTCAACAACGACGCTTGCTATCCGTCCATCATCACCGTCGGGCAGATGATGGAGGCAGTGCTGTCCGGCAAGTACGACACCGATCGCCTTGCCCTTGCTATGACGCAGACGGGCGGTTGCTGCCGCGCAAGCAACTACGTCGGTTTCATCCGCCGCGCGCTGGCGAAAGCCGGTTTGGGGCATATCCCGGTTATCTCCATTAACGCCAACGGCATGGAAACGAACGAGGGCTTCCACTTCACCCTGCCGATGCTCATCGGCGCGGCGCAGGCGATTGTTTTCGGCGATTTGCTGATGCGCTGCCTGTATCGGGTGCGCCCCTACGAAATCGAGGCGGGCAGCGCCAACCGGCTGGCGGGGACATGGTCGCAGAAGATCATCGACCATCTGGTGAACGGCACGGGACGCTACGGCGACCTCTGCCAGCAGCTTGTGGACGACTTTGACCATCTGCCGATTCACGAGGACATGAAGAAGCCGCGTGTGGGCATCGTCGGCGAAATTCTGGTGAAGTACATGCCCGTGGCGAACAACCACTTGGTCGATTTGCTGGAAGAAGAGGGCGCGGAAGCCGTTGTGCCCGACCTGATGGACTTCATGAACTACTCCGTCTACAACGGCAAGTTCAAGCACGAGTATCTGGGCAAGGGCTGGACAAGCGAGGCGAGCGCGGTACTGGGCGTGAAGGGCATTCGCGCGCTGCGGCGCCCCGCGTTGAAGGCTTTGGAAAAGTCCAAGCGCTTTGAACCGCCGATGCATATTGAGCAGATTGCGGAGCTGTCCGACCCGTTCCTTTCGCAGGGCAACCAGTACGGCGAAGGGTGGTTCCTGACGGGTGAAATGGCGGAACTGCTGCTGACGGGCGTGCCGAATATCGTGTGCATTCAGCCGTTTGCGTGCCTGCCGAACCATGTGGTGGGCAAGGGGGTTATCAAGCAACTGAGAAAGAAGTACCCGCAGGCGAATATCTGCGCGGTGGACTTTGACCCCGGTGCGAGTGAGGTGAATCAGCTCAATCGCGTGAAGCTGATGCTTTCCGCCGCACGGAAAAACATGGAGCAGGCGGCACAAAAGAGCTAAACACGCGGAAGGAGTATGGGAAAAGCGACCAACTCAATCGCGCGAAAGGGGTCAAGGGGGGACTTCGTCCCGTTTCATTTCCCCCTTGCAGGGTGCAGGGGCGGCGCCCCTGCTGGGGTTTGGGGCAACGCCCCAATTGTTCCACGGGCGACCAGTATGCCCAACGCGCTCAACAAAGGTGCAGGCAGCGAAGCGTCCCTGCCAGTAACTTTGCGCGCCGGCAGCCGCTGGACAATCGTCCTTGTGTGCTGCCGGGGTTGTTATGCAGTTGGAAAATGTGTTACGCCTGCTCGAACTGCGAATTATACAGTTCCGCGTAGAAGCCGCCTTTTTGCAGCAGTTCTTCGTGCGTGCCGGATTCGATGATGTCGCCGTGGCGCATGACCAGAATCTTGTCCGCATTCTTGATGGTGGAGAGGCGGTGCGCAATGACGAACGAGGTACGCCCCTTTGTCAGCGTGTCCATCGCCTGCTGAATCAGCATTTCTGTGCGTGTATCGACGGAGGACGTCGCTTCGTCGAGAATCAGCATCGGCGCGTTTTCAATCATCGCGCGGGCAATCGTCATCAGCTGCTTCTGTCCGGCGGAGAGGTTCAGTTTGTCGGAAAGCAGGGTATCGTAACCCTCCGGCAGGGTGTAGATGAGGTGGTACAGCCCCGTCGCGCGGGTCACTTGGTCAAGCTGCTCGTCCGTGATGCCCTCCTTGCCGTAGCAGAGGTTGTCGCGGATGCTGCCCTCGAAGAGCCAAGTGTCCTGCAAGACCATGCCGAAGAGGTCGTGGACATGCTCGCGCGTCATCTGCGACAGCGGTACGCCGTCAATGCGGATTTCGCCGCCGCCCAGCGGATAGAACTTCATCAGCAGATTGACCATCGTGGTTTTGCCCGCGCCGGTCGGGCCGACGATGGCGACCTTCTGACCCGGCTGGACATGCTCGGAGAAGTCGTGAATGATGATTTTGTCCGGCGTGTAGCCGAAGCGGACGTGGTCGAACGTCACCTCGCCGCGAACGGCTGTGGTCTGTGCGGGCAGGTGGGATTCGTCGGGCATTTCCTTCGCTTCAAGGAATTCAAAGACGCGCTCTGCCGCCGCCGCCGCGGATTGCAGGTTCGTCGCCGCCTGTGCTAACTGGCTCAGGGGCGAGGTGAACAGGCGCACATACATCATGAAGGCGACAATCACGCCGAAGGTAATCGAGCCGTTCATCGCCAGCACCGCGCCGACGACGCACACCGCCACATACGCGAAATTGCCGATGAAGCCCATCAGCGGCATCATCAGGCCGGACATGAACTGGCTCTTCCAGTCCGTCTCCTGCATCTTGCCGTTGATGCGGTCGAACGCCTGCTGTTCGCGCTGCTCCGCGCCGAAGAGGCGGACGACATTGTGCCCTGTGTAGATTTCTTCAATATGGCCGTTCAGATCGCCCAGCCACCGCTGGCGCGCGACGAAGTACTTCTGCGAGCGGCTCATGATGCCAAGCATCAGCCCGAAGCCCAGCATCGACGACACAATCGCCGTCAGCGCCATGACCCAGTTCGTCGAGAGCATCATCACGACACTGCCGATGAACATCGTCACGGCGGAGACAAGGCTGGTCAGGCTGTTTTGCAGCGTCTGCCCGATGGTGTCCACATCGTTGGTAACGCGGGAGAGCACGTCGCCGGTGGAGGTGGACTGGAAGTAGCTGACCGGCAGGCGGTTGATTTTGTGGGAAATGCCGTCGCGCAAGCCCCGGTTGACCTTCTGCGTGACGACGGTCATCACCAGCCCCGTCATGAAGCTCAGTAGCGCGCCGACGGCGTAGAGAATTATCAGCGTGATGCAGATTTTCTGGATGGCGGGCATGTCAATCTCGCCGCGCAGGCCGGCGGTAATCAGGTTGGTGATTTCGCTGATTTTGTTCGGGCCGATCAGGCGGATAATGACGCCCGCCAAGTCGCCCAGAATCGCGATGCAAATGACCGGATAGAAGGGCTTGCAGTGGCGGATGAGCTTCCCCAGCGAACCGCGGAAGTCCTTCGCCTTTTCGCCCGGTACGCCCGGCCCGCGCATTCCGGGATGACCGCCCGGACGGCGTTTCGTTTCACTCATGACGCAAGTTCCTCCTTTGACAGCTGAGAATACGCGATTTCCTGATAGACCTTGCAGCTTTCCATCAGCTCGCGGTGCGTGCCCTTGCCGACAATCGCGCCGTCCTCGATGACGAGGATGCAGTCCGCGTCGCGAATCGTGCCGATGCGCTGGGCGACGATGATGTTCGTCGTGCCGCCGGTCTGCTGGCGAAGCGCCTGACGCAATGCACGGTCGGTCTTGTAGTCCAGCGCGGAGAAGGAGTCGTCAAAGACGAGGATTTCCGGGTCGCGCGCCACTGCGCGGGCAATAGACAAACGCTGCTTCTGTCCGCCGGAGAAGTTCGAGCCGCCTTGCGCGACTGTGCCGGAATACCCGACCTCCGGGGATTCGACAAATTCCGCCGCCTGCGCGACAGCAACCGCCTTGCGGATGGCAGCGCCCGACGCATTGTCCTCGCCGTAGCCGACGTTGCTGCTGACCGTGCCGGCGAACAGGAACGCCTTCTGCGGCACAAAGCCGATCTTGCTGCGCAGGGCGTCCTGCGTGTAGTCACGCACGTCCACGCCGTCTACCAGCACCTGCCCGCTTGTTGCGTCATATAGGCGCGGAATCAGGTTGATGATGCTGCTCTTGCCGCAGCCAGTTGCGCCGATGAGGGCAACCGTCTGTCCGTGATGTGCGGTGAAGGAGATGTGGTGAATGGTGTCGCCGTCGGCATCAGGATAGCGGAAGGAGACGTCGCGGAACTCGATTTCGCCCTTCATTCCGGGCTTGCCCTGCGTTTCCTTGCCGTCCACAATGCGCGCCTTCGTGTCCAGCACCTCATTGACGCGGCCAGCGGAAACGGTCACGCGCGGCAGCATGACGAAAATCATCACCAGCATCAGGAACGCCATGATGACCTGCATCGCGTACTGCATAAAGACCACCATGTCCGAGAACAGCCCGATGCGCTCCATCATCGCCGCGGGCGACGTGACCGCAATCGCGCTGATGAGCGCCGCACCGATCCAGTAGATGCCCAGCGTCAAGCCGTTCATTGCCAGATTCATGCCCGGATTCATGACGGACATGGCGATATTCGCCTGCTGGCTGTTGCGGGTCATTTCCTCGTTTGCTTTGGCGAATTTGCCCTCCTGATAGTTTTCCGCGTTGTAGGCGCGGACGACCTGCAAGCCCGTCAGGTTCTCACGCGTGATGCGGTTTAGGTTGTCCGTCAGCGCCTGCATTTTCTTCATGCGCGGCACGGCGTAGAGCATGATGAACACCAGCAGCACACACACGAACGCAATCACGCCGCCTGTCAGCAGCGACCATTCCCAGCTCTTCGTGCTGATTTTGCCCACGGCAATGAACGCCATAATCGGCGCTTTAATCAGCGACTGCATCCCGAAGGAAAAGAACATCTGCAATTGCGAAATGTCGTTGGTCGTGCGGGTAATCAGGCTGGCTGTGGAGAAGCGGTTGATTTCCTCGTTTGAGAAGCCGACCACCTTGCGGTACATTTCGCCGCGCAGCCGTGCGGAGAAGCGTGATGCAATCTGTGCGGTAAAGAATGTCGTGCAGACCGTCAGCAGCATTGACCCCAGCGCGCACAGCAGCATCTTGCCCCCTGCGAGCAGGATATCGCTCATCTGGCTGCCCTCCGTCTGCACCAGACGGGTGATTTCCGACATATAATCAGGCAAGGCTAAGTCAAGCTGCACCTGCCCCACAATCAGCACTACACAGGCGGCGACGAGCAGCCACTCTTTCCACCTGAGGTGTTTCAAAATCCGTAGCATGGGTTTCAATCCCTCCTTTTCTGTTTGCGTCCGCCATCATAGCATAGAAAGATGGATTCAGAATGAACTGGCAGAACATTTTTCAAGATTTTTGGCACTTCGCAGGGAAATTGCGCCTTGATGCGTTTATATAAGTAGGGAAATACCTCCAAAGGAGATGCGAACGATGAAGAAACGGTGGATTCTGCTGATTTTGCCCTTGATGATGGTAATGCCTGTTGCCTCCGCGAACGGCTGGGGCTTGCCCGAGGCCTTGGTGCCGCTTGTGTCGAACACGAATGATTATGACGACTATTATCATTTGGCGGATGATTATGCGCGGAAGGAGAATAGCGCGCGCATCATCATGCAGAGCCGCTATCACAATCAGCTGATTGCGGCGGAAAAGGGCGCAGACGGTTGGAAGAGTGTTATTGTCTCGACGACCGCCGTTTATCAGCCGTCGGAGCAGAGCACATCCGGGAAGCCGAAACTCACGCGCATCAAAAATGGCTTCGAGCTGGCGTATCCGAAGGTGAAGGAACTGTACCGCTTTGAGTACATCAGCAATGACTGGGGTGAAATGGCGTATACGCTGATGTATGCGAAGATGGGTAGCGTGGAGATAGAGCGGAAAGAATCCTATCGCTATCTGGTGACGCAGGGCACAGACAGCGCCATGTGGTCGGTGGAGGTCACGCTGGAGAACTTCAACATTCACAATATGCCCCGACGCGGCGTTGGCGACGTGCGCCGGATGCGCAATGTACACAGCAGCATAGCGCTGTATTACAGTTACGACAACGTGGGATGGATTGGCGCACAGACCGTTCCGGGGCAGAAAAGCGGCAAGCAGTCGTACCCGGTCTATACCGCGCCGAGTACGGAGGCATCCCGCGCGGCGAAGGGCAAAGCGTCGTTCAGCACGGGGGATGATTACCGCATCTACTGCACCGAGGGGGACTGGTCGCTGATTGAATACCGCGTCAGCCAGCGGACGAGCCGCTTCGGGTGGGCGCAGATTGGGCAGCCGCCCCAGAGCCTGCGCTTGCATATCCCGATGCTGACGGCGTATGACACTTACCTGACCGACGACCCGCACGTCAGCGAATACCATCAGGCGGAGCTGCCCGCCGGGACGAAGCTGACGATGTGGTACTTGCTGGGCGTGCGCGACGATTGGGCGTATGCCTACGTCGAAGCGACGGTGGACGGCAAGCCGATGTGCGGGTTCGTGCCGCGGCGTGACGTGGTGATTGACGAAGTGGAACTGCCGGACGAAGCAGCGAAATATGTCGGCAGCTGGTATCTGTATTCCGGCAGTGAAATCGGCTATCTGTACCTTCGGCTGGACGCGGACGGGCGCTTCTACTGCTCAGACACCGACGGCGCGCAGCCCTACGGCGGCACATGGTGCGTGGTGCAGAATCCGATGGCTGGGGAGGACAACTTCTGGATTTCGGCGGAAAGCATCCTTGTGCTGAATTACAGCGACAGCATGACAATGCGCGTCGGCGTGGACTATATCGTGTCCACAACGGAGGAGGATGGCGAAGGGTTGACCCTGCCGCTGGTGAATCTCGCCTACGGGGAGGGCGGATGCACCTACGTCCCCTATGGCGCGGTGGACAGATACGGCAATTGGGTGGCAACGGCGGACGGAAGCGTGCGCCAAATGACGCTGCCGATTCAATAATGCAAAGGAGCTGCGAACGATGAAGAAACGGTGGATTCTGCTGATTGTGCCGCTGATGATGGCGCTGATGATGAATGCCGCGTCCGCGAGCGAATTGCTCGGCAACGTGCTGTCCCTCGTGCTGAATTCGCCGGATGACGCCGTTCTGGCTGATGACTGCCGCGCGGATGCCGAAGATGCCCGTATCATCATAGCCAGCGGAGCACATTATCAGCTGATTGCAGCGGCAAAGCAGGAAAACGGCTGGGAAAGTGCCGTCGTCTCGACAAACGCCGTCTATCAGCCGTCGGAGGGGTATGGCGTGCCGACGCTCACGCGGACGGAAGACGGCTTTGAGCTGGCGTATCCGGAAACGGGGGAAGTCTACCGCTTTGCATTGAGCCATGACAGCACGAATCATCCAATCTACACGCTTGTCTTTGCGAAAATGGGTGACATAGTGGTCACAAAGCGGGAGAATTTCGGCTATCTGGTGACGCAGGGCGAAGACGGCGCGGTCTGGTCGAAAATGGTCACGCTGGCGGACTTCAATATCCACCAAATGCCCCGCGGCACAGCGGATGTTCGGCGGATGAACGAAATGGCTTGCGGCTTGCAGCGCTTTGCAAATGTGCGGAAGGACGGCGTCAAGGAAATCCGCCAAGAATGGCGGCATGTGCCGATTCAGACGGTGTGCGGCACCTATCTCACGGATGACCCGCATGTCAGCGAAGCGCATCAGGAGGAACTGCCCGCCGGAACGAAACTGACGGCGCTGGGTTACTGCGGCTGGGCGTATGTGTACGTCGAAGCGGAAGTGGACGGCGAAACGCTGTACGGGTTTGTGCCGCAGCGGGATGTGATATTCGACGACGTGGAGCAGCCGGAATTGATGGCGGAGTTTGTCGGGCATTGGCGCGCCAAAGGCGGCGGCGGCTGGTACGATGATTTCCAGCTGGATGCAGATGGGAATTTTTCCGCCGCGGATGATGATGGCGAGAGGACGTGCAGCGGCACTTGGTCTATCGTGCAGACCCCGGTGGGGAGCAATCTCTACTGGCGGGGCGACATTCCCACCATCGTCCTGCGCGGAACGGACGGCACGGTGTCCCGCTATGGGATTCAGGTGGAGAAAGAGAAAATCATGCCGGGCGCTTGGAGCATTTATTTGAGCCTTTCGACCAACGAAACAGGCAGGAGTTATGTGCCGGATGGAGCAGACGGCGATTGGGTGTATACCGATGATATTATCGGCTGGTTTGCTCGGCTGTTCTTTAGTATTTTGGAATATTGAGCAAAAGGAGATGTGGAGAATATGAAGAAACTGCGGATACTGCTGATTTTGTGCTTGACGCTGGCTGTGACAGTGCCCGCCGCATCTGCAAACAGCTGGAATCTGAACGGGCAATTGCTGGCGATGGTGGAGCAGACACATGACTACGACGAGTATACCGGCTTGGTGAGCGATTACAACAGAAAAGCCGCCACGACCCACACGATTCTGACCAGTCGCTATCACAATCAGCTGATCGCGGTGGATGAGGTGAAAGACGGCTGGAAGGACGCCGTCTTCTCGACGACTGCCGTCTATCAGCCGTCGGAATTGGAAGAAACGGGCTATCCCGAAATCACACGCACGAAGAATGGCTTTGAATTGGCGTACCCGGATATTGATGAACGGTACTATTTTGAGCTGTCGCACAACAATGAGGGGAGAACCTTTTACACGCTGATGGAAGCGCAGATGGGCGATGTGAAGGTGGAGCGGATAGCATCTTACGGCTATCGGGTGGCGCTGGGCGAGGACAGCGCCATGTGGATGACCAAAATCACGCTGGAAGACTTCAACATCCACAACATGCCGAAACGCGGGCCGGACGACGTGCGCCGAATCAACGAAGCGAGCGAAGGACTGCAATACTTTGCCTGTTTGTATCCGGAGGTGGTTTCAGGCCAGAAGAGCGGCAAGAAGTCCTATGCCGTGTATTCCGCGCCGGACACGTCCTCTTACCGCGCGGCGAAGGGGAAAGCATCCGTCAGCACGGGCGACGATTATAAGCTGTACCTCACCGTGGGCGACTGGTCGCTGATTGAGTACCGCGTCAGCCTGCGGACGAGCCGATTCGGCTGGGCGCAGTTGGGCAATCATGGCGACGAGACGACGAACGAAATCGTGCATGTGCCGATGCTGACAGCGTTTGACACCTATCTGACCGACGACCCAAACGTCAGCGAATATCATCAGGTGGAACTGCCTACCGGGACGAAGCTGACGGCACTGTCCCATCCGGATAACCAGTGGGCGTATGTGTACGTCGAAGCGACGGTAGACGGCAAAATCACCCGCGGCTTCGTGCCGCAGCGCGACGTGGTGTTTGATGATGTGGAACTGCCGGACGAAGAGGCGAAGTTAGTCGGCAGCTGGCAGATGGAGGCGGGCGGCGAGTTCTGGGACAACTATCTCCGACTGGACGCGGACGGAAAATTCTACGGCTCGGACAGCGACGGCACGCAGCCGTATCACGGCACATGGAGCGTTGTGCAGACGCCTGTGGACAGCAACCTCTACTGGAGGGGCGACATTCCGACAATCGTCTTCCGCTGTGTCAACGGCACAGTGTACCGCTATGGCGTCGGCGTGTCGGAATCCGCTGATTACGAGGTAACGGAGGGTGACTATTGCCGCAGCATGAGCCTCATCACCTGCGAGGGCGGCACGGGGTATGTCTCCTATGGGGTATATGGCGAAGGCGGCGGCATCATCACGGACGAGAACGGCAAGCTGATTTTGAAAGAACTGGATGTGACGAACGAGCTGAATTGGGGCGAATACTGGGAAGAAGAGGGGAACGGATGAGAAATTCTCAAAAAAAAGCGTCAAAAAAGTGTCAAAAGTGATGGAAATCCTGCGCAACCTCTTGCAAAATGGCGGCAAATTGGGTAGAATATGAGGTGGGAAATGATACTCTTTCCAGATTCGCCTGTGCCAGCTGCTTGCGTCTTTTCCCCTCTGGCGTCCGGTCGTTCCACTTAGCGTAGCGCTGCTACGCTGCGTTGCACTCCCGTTAGCCAGAGTGAAAAATTCGCGGCGCATCTTGGCACATTCTTATCTGGAAATAGTATAACCCCGTTTGAACGACTAAAGGAGGTATATTCCAATGGCAGTGAAAGTTGCTATCAATGGCTTTGGCCGTATTGGCCGTCTGGCGTTCCGTCAGATGTTCGGCGCTGAGGGCTACGAGGTGGTCGCGATTAACGACCTGACCTCTCCCGCGATGCTGGCTCACCTGCTCAAGTATGACACCGCTCAGGGTTCCTACTGCGGCAAGATCGGTGAAAACCTGCACACCGTGGAAGCAACCGAAGATTCCATCATCGTGGACGGCAAGGAAATCAAGATCTATGCCGAAAAGAACGCGGCGGATGCTCCGTGGGGCAAGCTGGGCGTGGACGTCGTGCTGGAGTGCACCGGCTTCTACTGCTCCAAGGAAAAGTCCATGGCGCACATCGCGGCTGGCGCGAAGAAGGTCGTCATCTCTGCCCCCGCTGGCAATGACCTGAAGACCATCGTCTACAACGTCAACAACGACACCCTGACTGCGGAAGACCAGATCATCTCTGCTGCTTCCTGCACCACCAACTGCCTCGCGCCCATGGCGAAGGCTCTGAACGACAAGTATCCGATCGTGTCCGGCATCATGACCACCGTTCATGCGTACACCGGCGACCAGATGATTCTGGACGGCCCGCATCGCAAGGGCGACCTGCGTCGTGCCCGCGCTGGCGCGCAGAACATCGTTCCGAACTCCACCGGCGCTGCGAAGGCGATCGGTCTGGTTATCCCGGAACTGAACAAGAAGCTGATCGGCTCCGCGCAGCGCGTCCCGGTCTGCACCGGTTCTACCACCATTCTGGTTGCTGTCGTCAAGGGCAGCGACGTGACCGTTGACTCCGTGAACGCCGCCATGAAGGCGCAGTCCTCCGAGTCCTTCGGCTACAACACCGAGCCGATCGTGTCTTCCGACGTCATCGGCATGCGCTATGGCTCCCTGTTCGACGCTACCCAGACCATGGTCGCGAAGATCGACGACGACACCTATCAGGTGCAGGTCGTGTCTTGGTACGACAACGAGAACTCCTACACCTCTCAGATGGTTCGCACCATCAAGTACTTCGCGGAACTGAAGTAATTCAAATCCCGCAGTCCTGCCTTTCTGGTTTAAGAAGGGCAGGACTGTTTTTTATAACAATCGAAAGGCGGAAAAAGGATTATGGCAAAAGAACCAATAGATATGAAGAAAAACTTGCAAAATATTTGGCTCGACATGCACTTCCTGCAGGATATTGCTTGCTCAAAAGAAGAAAACAAACAGTTTCGGCAATTGAAGAAAAATGGTGAAGCGCTTCCCGACGGCATTCGAGAATATCAAGATGTGAACGGAGTTGTAACGGGCGAATTTTTCAGAATTTATGATGCCGGACTTACTGAAAACGAGAGGCTGGAATATACTTTCTATGGTATGCTGCAACAGTTGCGAACGATAAAGAAATGTTGTGTGTTTTTCACCACACTGACGGTTATTTCATTGATTATTGGTTTTTTGTTTTGGGTGGGCGTTTTTGCTTATTGATTCCTGTAAGAACAGAAAACAACGGCGCAACAAAGTCAAATGCACCGGTGTTTTTTATATGTGAATGATGCTTCCATCGCGTTTCCCCGCCGCCCCTTTATTTCGCAGAAGAAGATACCGAGACAACCCTTGATTTCTGCCTGCCACCTATAAATTGCAGAATACAAAATATATTATTGTCACCACACCGGCGCAATTTGCCTCGCTGCCTACAATGACGTTCGTACTGCTTGTGGCTTGCAAAAAACTTGATTTTCAATCGATTCCTCCGCCGTATTTGCAATTGGAATCGACGGAGGATTCATTCGCCGACAAACCAACCCCTTGGCGCGGCGAAGTCTGCATCTGGCGGCACTGTTTACAAACGAAAGAATATGGAATATAATTATTTTAATCCTGCTTCGAGCGGGAAATAAGGAAAAGAGGTGCCCATCATGAAGAAGCTCCTATCCCTTCTGTTGGCGCTGACCATGATTCTCCCCCTGGTGGGCTGTGCGGCGTTCGCAGAGAATGCGGATCCCATCATGATTACCGTCATCGCGACCAGCGACGTGCACGGTAAAGTGCTGCCCATCAACTACGCCACTGGCGAGCCTTCCCCGAACGTGGGTCTGTCCATGATCGCTTCCATGATCGAGCAGGTTCGTGCTACGGAAAAGAACGTCGTTCTGGTGGATGGCGGCGATACCGTGCAGGGCTCTGCCATGACCTATTACTACTCCTACTTCGCGCCTGAAAAGGACGATCCCATGATGAAGGCGCTGCGCCTGATGGACTACGACATGTGGTGCTTGGGCAATCACGAGTTCAACAACGATCTGCCGATTCTCAAGCGTCAGATTGAGTATGTGATGAGCCCCGACAACGGCGAGGAGCATTCCGTGCCCATGTCCGCCGCCAACTTTGTGGCAAAGGGCACCGAGTGGGATTCCTGGATGGGCGTCCCTTACATCGTCAAGGAATTTGAGGGCGTGAAGGTTGGCGTCATCGGCATGGATACGCCCAACATCCCCGCTTGGGAGGTTGAGTCCCACTATGAGGGCATCGACTTCCGCAATCTGGTTCCCACGGTTGAGCACTTCGTGCCGATCCTGCGCGAGCAGGAGGGCTGCGACGTGGTGATTGTCGTGGCGCACTCCGGCGTGGAAGACGCTGTTTCTACCGATGGCAACAACCCCGCGGACTACGAAAACCAGGTTCGCGCAATGATTAACCTGACCACCGGGATTGACGCGGTTGTGTATGGTCACTTCCATAACACCGACTACCGTGAGGACATCCTCAATGCCGAGGGCAAGGTTGTGCCCGTGCTGGCGGGCGGCGGCGGTGAAGGCCTGGGCTTCATGAAGCTCGCCTACGACCCGGCGACCAAGACCGTGACCCCTGTGACGGCTGAAAACGGCTACCGTTTCCTGGCGGATCAGGAAGGCCTGGTGGAAAATCAGAAGGTTGCCACGGCGCTGGCTCCCTACAACGAGGAACTGCAGGCTTATCTGGATCAGCCTCTGGGCACTGCTACCGGCGCTTTCTCCAATAAGAACATCTCCCTGCAGCCCACCGCGCTGATGGATCTGCTGAACAAGGCGCAGCTGTCTGCGGTTCCTGCGCAGCTGTCCATCTGCGCGCCTCTGACCAGCGGCGCCGAGGTTCGCGACCTGATTCCTGCGGGCGACGTTCCGATGCGTTTGCTGTATCAGCTGTACGTGTTTGAAAACTGGCTCTATCGCGTGAACATGACCGGCGAACAGCTGCGGCTGTGGCTGGAGCATGCTACCACCAACTACACCAGTGCGTCGAACCCCGATTACCTTGGCGGTGGCTACTACACCGATGAAATCTACGGTTTGTACTACGAAATCCACTACTATGCGCCCGAAGGAAAGCGCATCCAGAACATGCAGTATCAGGGTCAGCCCGTGGCGCCTGATCAGGTGTTCTCCGTGGTGATGAACAACTACCGCTTCACCGGCGGCGCCGGCTTCATGCAGGCGGCTGGTCTGACTCCTGAGGATTACAGCCTCACGGATATGTACACCGGCGATACGCTGGGCAACGATAACGGTCAGGTGCGTAACATTCTGGCGCAGTACATCCGCGACCAGAAGGAAATCACCCCCACCGTGGAAAGCACTTGGCAGTTCTTCAGAACCAAGGAAGACGCGATCGCTGCCGGCGCGAAGGTTGTGGAATAATATGCTTTCCAAATTCACCTGCGCCAGCTGCTTGCGCCTTTTCCCTTCTGACTTTCGGTCGTTCTACTGAGCGTAGTGCTGCTGCGCCGCGTTTCACGCCCATTAGCCAGAAAAAAAATTCGCTTCACATCTTGGCGCGTTCTTATTTGGAAATGGTATTACGCTCCCCGGATTTTCGTGATGAATCAAAAAACCGCGCCCTACTCTGAAACATCTCCGGAGCAGGGCGCTTTTCTATGCAATTATTCAGTTGTGCTCTTTCTAAATTCATCCGTGCCATCTGTCCGTGCTTTTCCATTCTGGCGCATTCTCATGATGGAAATAGTATTATCGCACGCTGTAACGTCCCCGGCTTTCCGTGAGGAAACGTTATTTCTCCCATTCCAACCCGTTCCCCCGCAGCCCCTGCACAAACTCCTCCGGCAGCGGCGCGGTGAACGTCATCCTTTCCCCCGTCCGTGGGTGCGTGAACGAAAGCGTGTACGCGTGGAGCATCAAGCGGGGGACTTTCGCGCCTCTTCCTGACCCGTAAATCGGGTCGCCGCAGACCGGATGCCCGATGGACTTCATGTGCACGCGGATTTGGTGCGTCCGCCCGGTCAGAATGTGGACGTCCAGCAGCGTCACGTTCCGCCCGCGCGCAAGCACCGTCCAGTCCGTAATCGACGGGCGGCCTTCGGGGTCAATCGCCATTTTCTTGCGGTCTTTCTTGCTCCGCGCGATGGGCTGGTCGATGCGCCCGCTGTCCTCCCGCAGATTTCCTTCAACCAGCGCGCGGTAGTGCTTCTCCATCTGCCGCTCCTGCAATTGGCGGCTGAGGGCGAGTTGGCTCTGGTCGTTCTTTGCCACGAGCAGCAGACCGCTGGTGTCCTTGTCCAGCCGGTGGACGATGCCGGGGCGCAGTTCGCCGCCGATGCCGCTCAAGTGGTCAAGGTGGTGCAGGAGCGCGTTGACGAGCGTGCCGTCCTCGTTGCCGGCGGCGGGGTGAACGACCATGCCGCAGGGCTTCAGGACGACGGCGAGGTCGTCATCCTGATAGAGAATTGTGAGCGGAATTTCCTGCGCGACGGGGACAGCGGGCTTTGGCGCGGGAATCGTCAGGATAACAATCTGACCCTGCTTTGCCTTTGCGCCGGATTTCGTCTCGACTTTCCCGTCCACCGTGACGTTTCCGTCCGCCATCAGCGCCGCCACCCGCGAGCGAGTCAGCCCAGCAGCTTCGGACAGGGCAACATCCAGCCGACGGCCGTCGCCGGGGATGGAGATAGTGCGCGATTCGAGTGCGTCAGGCATCATTTGCGTCATGATTGATTTTCCTCCAATCTTCCGTGCGGAACACGATGCAGTACGCCATCAGCACTGTGCCGACGACGAGCACCGCGTCCGCAATATTGAACACTGCGAAGGGGAACAGGGTGATATCCAGCATATCGACGACATAGCCCAGCGCCAAGCGGTCGTAGGCGTTGCCAAGCGCGCCGCCAATCATCAGCGCCGCCGCGGTTCTGCTCCATCCGCTGAGCTGATAGCGGCGGAGGACGAGCCATCCGGCGATAACCGCGATGACGGACACCACACCCAGCATCCACGAGCGCCCGCTGAACAGGCTGAACGCCATGCCGGTGTTTTCGGCATAAATCCAGCGGAGAACGCCGGGAATGAGGGTGCGCTCATCCGGCAGCGCGACGGCGAGGGCTTTGGTGAAGCGGTCAAGCGCGAGGGTCAGGAGGATGAGCAGGAGAGGCAGCAGCCTTTGGGAAACGGGTTTGCGCATGGTGATGATAGCCCTTTCTGGTGATGATGATTTGGGAAGCGGCGGAATCAGGTCGCGCCTATTGACACGACAATGAGGAAATGGCGGATAGAGCAGCTTGGGGCGCTTCTGCGGAAGCGCGAAGTTACGGGCGGGGACGCTTTAGCTGCCGCTGCCCTTGCCTTCCACGAGGTTTAGCAGCTGGGTCAGGAAATCCCCGATAATCGGCAGATTCCTTTGCACCAGTCCTTGCAGCAGCCACACCACCAGCGCGCCCAGAAGCGTAAACCCAACCGCTGTCCCTAATCCTCTTGCAATTCCGCCTACAAACTGCATCAGAAGACGCTTCTTCCAGTTCTTCTCATATGCAACAAATTCACTGAGCCGCAGCTGCTCCATCCGCAGCAATTGCTCCTCCATCTTGTTCGCCATCCAGACCGCCCATTCCTTCATTCTCGCACCTCTTTTTTGCGGTTTTCATTTTCTGATAGAATCGCATGATCATGCAGGGGATTTCGCCTCTGCGGAGGTGACAAAGGGGCTTTCTGCTTGCTCCCTTCGGCACTTTAAGCCATAGTGGTGATAATCAGAAGTTTTTGATAGGGGGTGGTTCGATTTTGTTCGGAAAAGTATCTGATTTCCCTGCAAAGCAGAGCTGCCCTTTGTTTTTGCTGGTCAGCATTCCCCCGAATTGGGCAAACGATGCAAAGACCAGAAAAAAGGTGGACAAAAAACAAAAAAACACGCGAAAAACGCTTGACATAGCCTATTAGTTATGGTAAACTAACCCTTGCGAATCGCAGGATTAGTTGGAATAAACTATCCGCGAAAGGACTGACACAAGGAGGTCATGGAACATGATGCCGTTGGGCATGGTGGAAATTGGCGAGTCTGGCGTGATTGGCAAAATCACCGGACAGGATGAGGTGCGTCAGCATCTGGCGGAGCTGGGCTTCGTGATGGGCGAAAGAGTGACGGTCGTCAGCAAAATGGGCGGCAATCTAATTTGCGCTGTCAAGGATAGCCGCGTTGCGTTGAGCCAATCCATGGCTATGCGTGTGCTGGTGAACTGAGGAAAAGGAGGCAGAAGGCATGAAAACCCTGAAGGATGTCAAGGTCGGGGAAACCGCGGTGGTTGTCCGCCTGCATGGTGAAGGTGCCGTCAAGCGCCGCATCATGGACATGGGACTGACCCGCGGGACGGAAGTCCATGTGCGCAAGGTTGCGCCGCTGGGCGATCCGATGGAGCTGACCGTGCGCGGCTATGAGCTGAGCGTGCGCAAGGCGGATGCGGAAATGATCGAGGTTCAGTAATTCTGTTTCCATTTGGATAAACCTGATTTCGCGCAGGCTTTTTCCTACCTTATACGTTTCAAACCTACTAACATAGGTGCAACCGAAGCAGTCCAGAGGGCGATCGGAAAGCCCTCTGGTCGCGTCCGCAGACGCGAAACCCTGCATCAGCACGCGCATATAGGTATGAAGAAGTCATCAACGCAATCGCGCGAAAGGGTCAAGGGACAGAGTCCCTTGCGGAGTCCAGAGGCGGAGCCTCTGGCGGGGTTAGTTAAGACAAATTCGCATAAGGAGGCGCCGAAAATGGCGATTACGATTGCGCTCGCAGGCAACCCGAACTGCGGCAAAACGACCATGTTCAACGCGCTGACGGGTTCTCGTCAGTTCGTCGGCAACTGGCCGGGTGTTACGGTTGAAAAGAAGGAAGGCAAGCTCAAGGGCAATGACGATGTGGTCATTCAGGACTTGCCCGGCATTTACTCCCTGTCTCCCTACACGCTGGAGGAAGTCGTCGCCCGCAACTACCTGGTGAACGACAAGCCTGATGCCATCCTGAATATTGTGGACTCCACCTCCATCGAACGCAACCTTTACCTGACCACGCAGCTGCTCGAACTCGGCACGCCGATGGTCATCGCGATGAACATGATCGACGTGTCCCGCAAAAACGGCGACAAGATCGACATGAAGAAGCTGAGCGCAGCGCTGGGTGTGGAAATTGTCGAGACTTCCGCGCTGAAGGGCGAAGGCAGCGTGAAAGCGGCTGAAAAGGCTGCCGCTGCTGCCAAGAACCGCACGATGGGCGAGCATCCGCACGTTTTCACCGGCTCGGTGGAACACGCGCTGGCGCACATCGAAGACCTCATCGGCGGCAAGGTTGAACCTCGCTTCCTGCGCTGGTACGCCGTGAAACTGTTCGAACGCGACGAGAAGGTTGTTGCGGAACTGAAGCTGTCCGAAGATGTCAAGAAGGGCATTGAGGAAGCCGTCTCCTCCTGCGAAAAGGAAATGGATGACGACGCCGAGTCCATCATCACCAACCAGCGTTATGCCTACATCAACACCTTGATGCAGAACGCGGTGAAGAAGGGCAAGGCAAAGGGCAGCCTGAGCGTTTCGGACAAGATTGACCGCGTGGTGACCAACCGCGTGCTGGCGCTGCCGATTTTCGCGCTCATCATGTTCCTCGTGTATTACATTTCCGTGACGACGATTGGTACCCTGCTGACGGACTGGACGAATGATGTGTTCGTTGCGGAAATCGTGCAGGGCAACCTTCAGACGTGGCTGGATGGCGTTGGCTGCGCGGGCTGGCTGAGCGGTCTGATTGTGGATGGTATCGTCGGCGGCTGCGGCGCGGTGCTGGGCTTCGTGCCGCAGATGCTGGTGCTGTTCCTCCTGCTGGCTATCCTTGAAGACGTTGGCTACATGGCTCGTATCGCCTTCATCATGGACCGTATCTTCCGGAAATTCGGTCTGTCCGGCAAGAGCTTCATCCCGATGTTGATTGGTTCTGGCTGCGGCGTTCCCGGCATCATGGCTTCTCGTACCATCGAGAGCGACCGTGACCGCAAGATGACCATCATGACCACGACCTTCATCCCCTGCGGCGCGAAGATGCCGATTATCGGTCTGATTGCCGCGGCGGTCTTCGGCGGCAGCGCGTGGGTTGCGACGTCCGCATACTTCATCGGCGTGGCGGCGATTGTCATCTCCGGCATCATGCTGAAGAAGACGAAGATGTTCGCGGGCGACCCGGCTCCCTTCGTCATGGAGCTGCCGGCGTATCACTTCCCGTCTGGCCGCAACGTGTTCCACAGCGTGTGGGAGCGCGGCTGGAGCTTCATCAAGCGCGCTGGCACGGTCATCCTCCTGTCCTCTATCGTGATTTGGTTTGCGAAGACCTACGGCTGGGCGCCCGCGGCGGACGTGCAGCTTGAAGCGCAGCAGACCTACCAGACGGAACTGGCTGATTACAACGCGAAGGCGGAAGCTGGAACGCTGGAAGAAGACGAGGAAGAACCGGAACTTGCGCCCGAAATGGATCGCGCGGCTGGCTCTTGGGGCGCTGTGGCGGATATGGACAACTCCATCCTTGGCAAGATCGGCAACCCGGTCAGCGTGGTGTTCAAGCCGCTGGGCTTCGGCAATATGCCGTCCACGGTCGCTACAGTCATGGGTCTGGTTGCGAAGGAAGAAGTCGTTGGCGTTCTGGGCGTGCTGTATGGCGCGGATGACGCGGCGGATGTTGTTGACGACGAGGACATGACCGAGGAAGAGAAGGCGGAAGCCCTCAGCCCGATTGCGACGGCGTTCAACGAGTCCTCCAACGGTCATGGCCGTCTGGCGGCGTATGCCTTCATGATTTTCAACCTCCTGTGCGCTCCCTGCTTCGCGGCCATCGGCGCGATGAAGCGTGAGTTCAACAATGCCAAGTGGACGCTGGCTGCGGTTGGCTATCAGTGCGCGTTCGCTTACGTCGTCGCCCTGATTGTCTATCAGCTTGGCCTGCTCTTCAGCGGCGCTGGCTTCACCGTTGCGACGGCGATTGCCATCCTGCTGCTGGCTGGTCTGGTGTATCTGGTCGTTCGTAAGAATCCTTACAACGACAACCACCTCACGCAGAAGGTTTCCGCCTGATTTTCCATCGGGCTTAACCGAGGAAAGCGCCGCTGCATCCGGTGCTTTCTGAAACCCCTCTTGTGAACGCCGGAGGGCTGGCGCGGGTTCTGCATCATCCGCGCTTCCCCTCCGGCATATGTTCTATCGCGCAAAAGCGGTTTTCCTCCATCCGCACAGGCGCAGAAAGGAACGAATCATGGCAACGTGGATTGTTGGCGGTGTACTTCTGGTGATTGTTGGCGCAGTCATTTGGAAGATGATCAAGGACAAGAAAAGCGGCAATTCTGCTTGTAGCTGCGGCGGCGACTGCGGCAAATGCAAGGGCTGCCACTGATTTTTCTCAAAACTTGTCAGACAAAAGCGCGCTTCCCGGAAACTTCGGGAGGCGCGTTTTTGATAGCTGGATGTGTTCCGCTGTTCTTTTCCTGTCGCCATTCTATGCAGCGTGCGGCGGATGTGGTATAATCAGCATGGAGAACACGGCAAAATCGCCTGTACATTCATCCTATGATATAAAGGAGGACAACGCTATGCCCAATCCCCTCACCACCCGCCGTTCCATCCGCAAATTCCTTCCTACCCCCGTTTCGCCCGACGCCATCCGCGCTATCGTCGCCGTCGCCGCGTATGCGCCCAGCTGGAAGAATTCCCAGACCACCCGCTACACCCTGCTGACCAAGCGCGAGGGAATTGACCGCGTAGCGGACGAATGCACGATGGGCTTTCAAAAGAACATCGATACCCTGCACGGTGCGCCCGCGCTGGTTGTCCTTACGACCGTGAACGACCGCAGCGGCTACGAACGCGACGGTTCGTTTAGCACCAGCAAAGGGACGCACTGGCAGTCCTTCGATGCGGGTCTGGCGGCGGAAGCTTTCTGCGTCGCCGCGCATGAAGCGGGGCTTGGCACGGTCATCCTCGGCATCTATGATGAAGCGAAGGTCAAGGAAGTGCTGAATCTGCCGGAAACGGAGAGCGTGTCGGCGCTGATCCCGATTGGCGTGCCTGCGGAATCACCTGCCGCCCCCAAGCGCAAGGATGTTTCGGAACTTCTGCGCATTCGATAACCGTTTGACAAAAATCAGCCAATTCTCGCTTGCACACAACTGCCCGTTGTGCTATGATAAAGGAGATGAATGACCCGCCTATCTGATCGGGTCACAGGGAAAGGAGTTCCCCATGATGAATTTGAACGAAACTGCGGCGCGTCACGGCTTTTGCGTTGACCGCGTGCGCGAAAGCAAGGAGCTGGGCGGTCAGCTGGTGGAAATGCACCACAAAAAGACCGGCGCACAGCTGGTTTGGGTGGATAACGGCGAGGTGAACAAGACGTTCTGCGTCGCGTTTAAGACCCTGCCAGAGGATTCGACCGGTGTATTCCACATTCTGGAACATTCTGTCCTCTGCGGCAGCGCCAAGTATCCCGTCCGTGAACCGTTCGTCGAGCTGATGAAGAGCAGCATGGCGACGTTCCTGAACGCGATGACCTTCCCCGACAAGACGATTTACCCCGTCTCCAGCCGCAACGAGCAGGACTTCCTGAACTTGGCGGAAGTGTATCTGGACGCTGTGTTCGCGCCGCGCATCCTGCAAGACCCGAACATCTTCTATCAGGAAGGCTGGCACATTGAGCTGGACGAAAACGGCGCGCCGCTGTACAAGGGCGTTGTGTTCAACGAGATGAAGGGCGCTATGAGCGATGTGGACGAGCAGATTTACCAGAAGACGCTGGATGTCCTCTTCCCGGACAACTGCTACGGCTGGAATTCCGGCGGCGACCCGAAGCATATTCCCGACTTGACCTACGAGCAGTTCCTGCGCATGTACCGCCGCTATTATCACCCGTCGAATGCGCGCATTTTCCTTGATGGCGCGATTCCGCTGGACAAGGTGCTGACGCTGGCGGAGGAGTACCTGAGCTGCTTTGACCGCCTGGACGAGAAGCACGAGATTCCCATGCAGAAGCCCTTCGCCGCTGAAGCGGAACAGGCGTATGAAATCGGCGCCGAGGAGGATACTGCCGACAAGACCATGCTGACGCTGGCGAAGATTGTCGCGCCGTGGTCGGATACGGTGCGCGTCACGGCGACGGAAATCCTCTTTGATGTGCTGACGGGCAGCAACGACGCGCCGCTGAAGAAGGCGCTGTTGGCGACGGGCAAGTGTCAGGATGTAGGCATGTCTCTGGACAACGCGATGGCGCAGCCGTACATGATGCTGACCCTGCGCAACATTGCCGATGGCAGTGAGCAGGAACTGCGCCAGATGATCCGCGACACCGTGCAGCAGCTGGTTAAAACGGGGCTGGACAAGGACGCGCTGACCGCCTCCATCAACAGCAGCGAGTTTTCTGCCCGCCAGCTGGGCGAACCGTCGGGGCTGCTCCGCTGCATCCATGCGCTTGATGCGTGGCTTTACGGCGGCGACCCGATGCAGCCGCTCCTGTCCGAAGAGCGTTATCAGAAGCTGCGGGAAATGGCGGCGGGCGACGGCTTTGACCGCCTGATGGCAGAACTTCTGCTGGATGAAAGCACGATGAGCATCATCCGCACCGTGCCGTCCCACACGCAGGGCGACGAACTCCGCGCGGAGGAAACGGAGCGCCTGCGGGCGATTCAGGCATCGTGGACGGAGGCGGACAAAGAAGCGCTGTGCGTGCAGAACGAGAAGCTGACCGCGTGGCAGCAGACCCCCGACACCGCCGAGCAGCTGGCAACGCTGCCCGTGCTGTCCTTGAGCGAAATCAGCGCAGCCCCGCTGCTGATTCCCGCGGCGGAAGCGCAGTGCGGCGCGGCGAAGGTCATCACGCATGATTTGCCCATGAACGGCATCACCATCATGCACTGGTATATCTCCTTGACCGATTTCACCCTGGATGAACTCAAGCGCCTGTCGATACTGCCCGAACTGCTGGGCAAGCTGCCGACGAAGCGTCACGATTCGCTATCCCTCTTCCAAGCCATCAAGCGCGATATCGGCAAGCTGACGTTCCAGCTGCGCGTCATGTCCCGCTGTGCGGAAATGGCGACGCCCGTGCTGGACGTGAGCTGCTCCGTGCTGGATGCGAACGTGGACAAGGCAGCCGCGCTCGTGCGGGAAATTCTGACCGAAACGTGCTTTGACGACAGGGCGCGTGTGCAGACGCTGATTCTCCAGTTGAGCGAGATGGCGAAGCAAAAGGTCATCAGCGACGGCCACAGGATGGCAATGTACGCCGCATCGGCGACGATGAGCGCGGCCTCGGCAGCGCGGGAAGCCTTGAACGGTCTGAGTGCCTGCATGGTGCAGAAGGCGCTGGCGGAGAATTTCGACGCGCAGTACGCGGATTTCCTTGCCCTCTGCGAGCGGTTCAGCAAGGACAGCGCGGTGCAGTCCCGCGTCACGTTCAGCCTGTCCACGAATAAGGCGCTTGACCCCGCCGCGATTCTCTCCGCCTACCCGGTCGGCACGCCCATCCCGGATGCCGCGCCGTATGTCAGCGACCTGCCTGCCAAGTGCGCCTACCGCATCCCGTCGCAGATCAGCTTTGCGTCGCTGGGCTATGATTACCGCCGTGCGGGCAAGGTGTACAGCGGTATTGCGCGCGTGATGAGCAACATCCTGTCCCTAAGCTACCTGTGGAACGAAGTCCGCGTGCAGGGCGGCGCATACGGCGCAGGGCTGAACACCAGCGAGACGGGGCGCATGGTCACTTACTCCTACCGCGACCCCTCCCCGGCGCGTACGCTGGGCATCAACCGCAGCATGTCGAAGGGTCTGCGTGACTTCGTGGCGGGCGACGAACGGATTGACAAGTACATCATTTCCACCGTCGGTGAAAGCGAACCGCCGCTGGGTTCGGAGAATCAGATTCTTGTCAGCGACGAAAACCTGCTGTGCGGCATCACGCCGGAGGATCTCTGCCGTGAGCGCGCGGAAATGCTCTCCACCACCAAGGACGCGCTGCTCAAGTGGTGCGGCGTGCTTGACCAGATGGCAAAGGACGGCGGCGTGTGCGTCGTCGGACATGACGGCGCGATTGCCGCTTGCGAGAAGGAAGATTTGACGGTTCTGTAAGGGATATAACGTAAAAAGACCCGCTGTTCACCCCCAATGCAGGGATGGGCAGCGGGTTCTCGTATGCTATACTATTTTCACTTTCTCCATTCCACCCGAATCTCAAACGGCATCTGCGCATCTGTCGCTTCATCGCTGTCCCAAACGTGCACCTGATAGCTTTCCGGCGCGCCCAGCACGACGAAGTACAGATACTGCGTTTCCTCCGGAATATCGAAGGACACCGCGCCCTCATCTTCGGCGCAAACGTCGCTGTACACGCGCGTGCCGTCCGTCAAGTATGCCACGAAACCGTAGCGCCAGCCCGGCGCGGCATCCACCGCGTTGTAAATGCGTGTGTGACCCGTCAGGTTCTCCGGGGTGGCTTCGTCCCCGATATAGTACAGACCGGGGTCATCCACCGCCAGCGCTGAACCGGGCTGCAAGCCGCGGAACGACACCGTCACCCGGTTTGCGCCTTGATGGTCGAGCGGAATCGCGCTGAAGCCGTTCGCTTCCGGGCAGGATGCATAGGCGATTCGCTGCCAGCCATCCCCGACATCGTACAGCGTTGCGTCATAGCGCCCTTGCCACGCCGCGCTGTATGGTGCAGCCGTCGCAAAGTCGAACGTGACCGCATGGGATGCATAGCGGTACAGCGCGTCGTAGAACGCGTTCAGGTCGTTAGCAAGGTACAGGCGCATGAACGTCTGATATGCATCCTCCGGGTAGGCGCTTTCCCGCCAAATCCGGCTGTACGCATCCAAGCCGTACTGCTCGGTCAGCGCGTAGAACCACCAGTAGTTCTGATAGCGGGTGTACTCGTTTTCCAGCGCACGGTGGTACTGCTGAAACCACGTTTCCATCTCGTAATCGGTGAACATTTCTTCCGGATAACTCTGCCAAGACTGCCACTGCGCGCCGATTTCCCACAGCGCATTGCCCGCGTTCTCCGCGTAACCGTAGCGGAATCCAGAGCGGCTGTCATCCGGCGCACCGCTTTCCAGCGCCTGACAGTATGTCAGATACTGAAAGCAATGCCCGATTTCGTGCGCAATCACTGACCCGGCGGGCTGACACGTCGCGGGCGAAATCCACAATGCGCCGATGCGGTTGTCGTACCCCGCCCCCGTCGCGACCCAATCCGCCGTATACAGCAGGTAGATTTGCAGCTTGTCGCCGCCGGGCAGGGGTTCATCCGCCATGTGCAGCCGATCTACGTTCTCCGCGTAGAACAGCTCCGCCTTTTCCAGCAAATCCGCTGTATCCACCCGCATGTCCGGTGCGGCGTTCAGCGGATTCTCGCAGAACCCCGCCTCCCAGAACAGCAGGAAGTGCTCGCTTTCGGCGCTCCGGGCAAAGCTCCAGCGGCTTTCGGAATCGTCGTAGTCCATCGCCGCGTTTTCCTGCGGTTGATAGAAGCCCGGATGCGCCGTCTCCGCCAGCGAAGCGGGCGTCAGCGTCGAAAGCAGCAGCAGAGACAGCGCCAGTATTCGCCTGAGTTTCATATCCTTATTCAAACCATCCCTTCGGCAGCACATCCCGCTGATGCAGCAGCATGTCGTCGAAGAGCTTCTGACCGTCCTCCAGCGTCACGCCGCCCAATTGCGGGTCGTTCATGAACGTGGAGAAGCCGAGCTTGCGGTCGCAGTGCAGCGCCGCCTGCAAGGTGTTTTCCTGATTGTAGACGTGGCGCGCCACCAGCGGCAGGATGTTCGCCGGCATGTCGCCCGCGCAGATCGGGTCGATGCGCCCGCGCGAGAACAGCGCGTTCGTCTCCACCACCGCGCCAATCGGCAGGTTCGGAATCTGCCCCTGATTCGGCACGTTCACGTTGCTGACTATGTTCCCCAGCCCCAGCAGCGCCTTGAGCAGCAAATGCCCTTCCTCACCCGACGGCGTGAGGTCAAGCGGCTCTTTTCCGCTGAGCAGGTCGTCCGAGCGCTGCATCCGCTTCTTCAGGTCGTCCTCGCGCCATGACACGGGCGTCAGGTCGAATTTCCACTGGTGCGCTGTCTCCGGGCTGTGCAGATACCACTGCGGCAGGAATTCCACCAGATGGCGGTCGCCCGCTGCTGCAATTGCCCCATAGCGCTGGAACAGGTCGAACTTGACCTTGTGCGCGCACGCGAAATGGCTGTTCATCCAGTTGTCCGACCCCAGCTGAATGCCTTCGGGATGCTCCTCCACAAAGCGGGCATACAGCGGCATCAAATCCATGCCCTGATAGCTGGCAGAAGTAATCCAAGTGAAGTGGTTAATGCCGGTGACAGTGGTGTACAAGTCCTGCCGCTTCACGCCGGGAATGTGCTCCTGCTCATCCAGCATCGCGCATAGCACCTTCTGCGTGCCGAACACCTCGTGGCAGCAGCCGAACGCCTTCACCTGCGGGAATACCTCGTACAGCGTCCGCACGCAAAGCGTCATCGGGTTCGTATAGTTGATGACAAATGCGTTCGGCGCGAAGTCGCGAATCGCTTCGGCAATCTCAACGAACATCGGAATCGTGCGCATTGCCCGCATGAAGCCGCCCGCGCCCACCGTGTCACCCACGGACTGATACACGCCGACCCGCTCCGGCAGGTGTACATCGCCGCGCATATGCGCAAACGTTCCCGGCAGAATGCTGATGACGACGAAATCCGCGCCCGTGAGCGCCTCCTGCAAGGAACTGCTGACTTCAAACGCCCACTTGGATGCCGCGTCGGGATGCGCCGCCAGCATCGTGCCGATTTTCTGATTGCGCTCCGCCGCCTCGCGGTCAATGTCGTAAAGCCGTACCGTGCCGCTGATTTGCCCGTCGGAAATAATGTCGCGCATGAAACCCCACGCCCATCCGCGCGAGCCGCCGCCGATGTAAGCCACCGTCAAGCCTGTCACCTTGTTGTCTTGATGCGTATACATTGCACTTTTCCTCCTTGATGGCTGGTTTTCAGCCTGTATCGACATGATAGCACAGATGCGCGGGTTTTGCAATGCGCGAAAGAGATTCATCTTTTCCATTTAATACTATTTCCAGATTCACCTGCGCCATCTGCTTGCGCCTTTTCCCTTCTGGCGTCCGCTCATTCCACTTAGCGTAGCGGCATTGCGCCAGCGCTTCCTGCGGCGTGGCGTATTCGCCAATCAGCGCATACGCCGAATCTTCCTTTTTGTACACGCCGAATCGCGCTTCACGCCCGTCAGGCAGTACTGTATTTGCCGGGTGATACATCGAATCCGTCTGAAAACGATATTCCTGCCCTCGCCAGCCAAAATCCAAGCCAAACCAATGCCCGTCGGATGGCGACCATTCCCCGGTGTATTGGGAGAGAAACTGCTCACGGGTCATTTGTTCATGATTCATTTCAAATGAAACTCCTTCTTTATTTTGTTAGCCAAAGCCTCTTCTGCAGCAGAAGGGGGAACTCCCGGATCGGTTTTATTATGGCTAAGATATACATGGCGGTGCGGTTGCACTCCCTTATGTGGATGAGTAAAATCAATACTAACTGCCTGCTTGTGATTCTCGTCATAATAAGCTAAATGCTTAAGCTCGCCATTTTTTACAATTGCATAAATGCGCCCAGCAGTGCGCGAAAATTCGGGTGCTTTAACATTGCTTGTGTCTTGAACAATGATTTTAACATTTGGGTTATCATGAAGTATCCCTAAAGATTTGTAATGCTGTCCATTTACAACAAAAGAAAAATCGCTATTGTTAACATCCACAAAAGCCCCTCGAGATCCCATTAAACCGCCTCCTTAATTATAAAGACTTGAGATACGTTATTCATACGAAGTTGGATCCCACTCTTTGAAAAAGCATCTTCATATCTGAAATGTATAAATTTCCCTGCCATGCCATTAATCATATCACCATAGACAAGAATAACTGACGGCTTAATGCGGCGCTTCATTTCTTCAAAACCTTCCAAAAATACATCTTGGTGAGCGCGACAGCCTATTGTGGAAATGGCTACAGGACACCCTTCTTCAACTCCTGCAAAGCAAAGGTCATATGTGCATGGGGTTGCCCAACCGATTGTTGGAATTACAGTGCAACCATAATTTTGCCATGTGCACCCAAGCCACCTCGCCATATATATATTGTGACGGATTTCGTTTGAGTTCATTGAAGGATATACACTGAAGTCAGGCGTACAAACGGCCATGCATCCTTGGAATAGCGGAACTCGTTTGAGAGGATTATTCCACAATGCCAAAAGCTCCTTGTCATACCGAAACATCAAAGCGACAGCATTGGAATTATCGTTCTTTGGTGAAAGATTTTGATAGTTGATTGGGTAAATGTTTTCCCAATCAATTGAGTCTAATGTAGGAGCTTGGATGATGGGAAAGTCATGGGAATCAAGCTCACATCCGTCAATCACGGGACGAACAACTTTGAAAATATCAATTTCAGACAAGCCGTTTATCATATTTTGTCTCCTTAACGTGGTTGGTACAATTTATCAGACGCAAAAAAGAACATACAAAATACACAAACCATCTTGCGTACGGAGATAAACTATGATATCATGCATATTGGAGTGTAGACATGACATCATGTTCTATTCCGAGCGTATCACTTGACTGCTGCAACAGTTTTGTGGTACGCTTTTTGTATATTCAAATAATCTTTCAATAGGCATTCCCCCTTTCAGTACTTTAATTATTTTGCTGATTTCATATGCATTTCATCTACGCATATGATAAGCATCTCCAATTCCGAATCGTATTCGGCTATAAATTGTATCGCCTTTTTGTCGATGCTGATACCTGTTTCTATTGCTAAGTGCTTAATGAAATCCTTGCAGCCAATTCGTACCCAGTCATTTTTTACTCTTGATGCAAATTCGTATAACGCACCTGTGTCACCTTCATTAGCCGCTTTTACGCCAATTACATGCGCGCTCATATCATACCCTATAAGAATACGCTTGGGATTATGAAGAGCTTCGCGAGATGCACGATTGAAAGCAATTCCGAGTGAGCTAAGAGTGACGATTGGCGTTCCATTCTTAACATAATTGAAGTCAAAATTGAAAGACATTTTGCTTCCTCCGTCTGATTTTGCAGTTTTTAAGCTTCAGTGGGGAATCCCTTTACAATAATACCACAGACAAAGTGATTTGTCAACAAGGACGAGTGAAGAAATAAAACGTTTTGCGGCAAGAGAACGAGTAGAACACTGATCCTGCATAAATGAGAATGAAACTTACGAATGCACGCCATGAAAGATGCGATTTCAGTTTGAAACGCAGGATATAATCGCTACAGAGAAATGTCATGATTTCGACAGAGAATAGAACTAATCATGAAAAAACATCCGAACCCAGCTCAAAGTGAGCCATTGGTTCGGATGCTTTGCTGTATGGTGCGGGAAACAGGACTTGAACCTGCATGAAGTTAGCCCTCACTAGAACCTGAATCTAGCGCGTCTGCCAATTCC
>PPYF01304045.1_pt1 | contig 32070 bp, 28 predicted proteins | sample 1559871 | NCBI WGS metagenome assembly PPYF01 (sample SAMN08240021, study PRJNA423297) | Human gut metagenome, whole genome shotgun sequencing project.
GCTGTTTTGCGATACCACAAAAGGAGCTGAGGCCAGCGCCATTGTGTATTCCCTGGTGGAAAGTGCAAAGGCAAACGGTATTGAGCCCTTTGCCTATCTCCAGCATGTGTTGGTGGAGCTGCCGTACCTGGGGAAAAACCAATCCCACGAAGAATTGGAATTGTTCATGCCTTGGGCACCCTATGTCCAACAGGAATTCGGTGGGAAGAATTCGGATGCTTATGTGAATACCTATCTCGACTAACATGCAGGCCCGTGGTTGCGGGCCTGCATGTTTTATAGACGGGTGGCTGTTGAGCGCTTACTTTGTAAATCTCTGCTCATGAAAATACCCCCGTATCCCGGACTCTACGAGACTGCCATAGACTCTACGCCAGTCTCGTAAACTATCCGTTACTATACGAGGGTATTGTTTCATATTGGAGAGCGATTTACAATCCGAGAATAGAATTGACGGTTACTATTCAGTATCCATGGCAGATAGAAATGCGGGCATCCTTGCCAATTCCAGAAAGGGATACTGGCGGATAGCATCCAGCCCTATACTGCAAACAGCCCTCTCAAACCAAAGGCTTGAAAGGGCTGGATTCCAGTTCTTTTACTCTTACTACCGCAAGTCTGTAGCGGCATAAACAGGGGAGGAGCCATGTACCAGACCGGTACGCACGGTTCTGTGGGAGGTCGGCTGGCTATTCAATAGCTAGCCTCCTACCCGATTATGTTAACGTGAGTTAACCGAAACATTAATTTCATCGTTTGGATTTCTTCGAATTAATAAGATTTTGCCTCTTGTGGCAGGAACTCGTTTTGTATAGTACGTTCCAGCTAACGTATTAGCATCATCAAGGCGCAACTCATTATATCCAGCAAACTGAGTTAACCCTGATGCAAGATCCTCGGAATGATTGGTATATGTAAACTTTAACACAGTCCCATGTGAGCTTTCTGAATCCAAACAAACTAAATCACTGTAGGACTTGGAAGTTGGAAAGATACTGGTACACTTCATTCTATTCCAAGACTGTTCAATTTCCAACTGCATATCAACTTTTTTGTTGACACAATTCTCCTCAAACGAAGACTCTAGCACACCTTCCCAAGATCCATTTAAATCTGGAACACCTAAGAATTTATTAATCCAACGGATCCGCCAAAGCCGTTTATCAAACAACCAATTAATTACTGCGAATACAGTACCAACGGTTATTTGAGAAGAAAAGACGCCCAAGTACTCCCACTGCGAGAAATATGCGGTTACTGAAGGGAGAAACGATGCAAGATACGGTGTCAGATAATTACATAGATTAAAAAGAATATTCCCTAGCAGAAGACTTACGATGGCAATCATTATTGTGACTTTTTGCCGAATGTCACTCTTTAATTCGTAGGTGTTCATAATCAACCTCTATTTCTTGAGTTATTGATATTACCCCTGTTCCTTGTGAATCTGCAAGTCCAAGATACAACGTACCTTTTTGGCCCACAATAATCAGTAATACTTTTGAAAACGGAGAGGATTTATCTGATACAATTTGCCGAATTAGTGATTTGTCAATGTTGGATGGCGAGGGTTTGATTTCTGGATGAGTATGCCACTCACCAAAATAGTTTTCAATTCCACCGGATTCAGTCCAGTGCTTATTAATATACTGCTGTGCACTTTGTTTACTCCTGGTAAAAGAATAACGAGTTCGTCTATCCTGCTTTGTTGGCGTAGATACTGCCGACAGCACATAGTGTTCATCATCCATTAATTTCTTTCCGATAAGAATTCCTCCCGCTTCTTTTGACCACATTTGCTTTTGCTCAAATGATTGAAACTTAGTGAGAACTCCATCTTCAATGTCTACAATAGTGCCATCTGAAAAAGAAACTGTCAGCATTAATCAATCCTCGTAATATGCGTACTAAAATTATCCGCATCCGTAAATCTGGGTTCAATGATTCCTCCAAGTGTCCTAATTGCAGATAAGTTGCCACACCAAGTGAAAATGTAGTTTCCTTCTTTTCTCTGAGCAAATACATTCATAAGAAAGTCCAAAAATGTGTAAATAAATCTTTTTAGATGAAATGCAGAATAAGGAATAAATGTGGATTGACATCCAGATTCTTTCTTCGAAAAATCGGAATAGTTATTGAGCACTCTATGCTTAAATGCAAAATCAGAATCAAAAAACTGCTCAAAAACATCTTGCGGTTTTTGCAAAACTAATACATGACCTGCAGCCAAATAAGGTTCAACCCATACCAATATGACAGGTTTGGTTATTTTTAAGGAATTCAGTTTTTCAATGATTTTGTATTCAAGCGGTGGATATGCAGTGGCTACAAAAATGCAGTCACAATCATTTAGCTTGTCTTCATGCGAGTCTATAAAAGTAATTCCATTTTCGTCAAATAATTCTGTACTTATATTGGGGTTATGCTTTCTGAGTCTATCACTAATGGCAAATACCTTGCTTTTTCCAATGGACTCATAACCGCAAAAATGACGAGCAATATTTTCTGCAGATAATTTGTCATTATCATTTAGTAAAAAGTGTGACACGCCATATTCAGCTAATGCCTCAATGATATAGCTACCAATTGAGCCACAACCGATAACCGCGCATTTGGACACATTTGTATGCAAACCTTCACCTCCACGAAAAAGCAATCTATCCTGAGCCAAATTGCAAACAGCAAGTTTTGTTATCGATTTTTGGTGGTCATCGAATAAGTACGCAATTTGAGCAGGAACACGACCTTTGCGAAAGCCGGGAATGTTAGTGGCTGTAGGAGTCTGTCGCCATAATTGGAAACATCTTGATTTTGTGTTAGGTGTTGATGTTAACACAAAAAAACCTTTTGACAAATACTTTTGAGCAAACCTCCTATATTCTTCGAAGACCGTTGAGTCAGAACGAAGCAGTTGGTATAACTCATTGTTGGTTTTAGGAAAGGGTGGATAAAGCTTGATTGCCAAAGGGAGGTAGATACAGTCACAATAATCTTTTTGAAATCTTTTCCTAATCCCAGTGTTAGCTAAAAACCTATCAAGCAGCTCTTTTGTATCGGCTAAATATACAATGTTCTTTCCTAAGTATAGCTGCACAACTTTTACTGTATCCGTGGGCGACACAATACTTTCTGCAAGGTGAGTACATTCAATTATCCAATAAGCATCTATTTCTTCAAAGAAATCCTGATAATTTACTTTGGTGATACCTTCTAAAATCGTAGTTCGTGCTTGACAAAATGAATCTACGATAATTTGAACAGGGAACAGGAAGTTGGGAATACAAACTGTTCGATCAAAAGTACAGATACTAAAATCGCGGTTTACATGAGGCAAGGGGGCAATGCATTGGTAGGATTCTTCTAAGATATATATAGTTGGCAATTCATATGGGAAGCTCTCTGAAAGTTTACAAGTTAAGGACACATCGCAGTTGGCTATTACACAGTGACAGCATACCTCGGCATCAAAGATTTCGACTTTATCAAACCCGTGATGTACTAACTTTTGATTAAGCTCGTTATGCTGATCGTCCGTCATGCTTTAATACTCCTGGCGCATCTGTACGTGCATATGCTGTCTTCGCCCCAGTCTGTTCCAACGCTTCTCCTTTAGGGAATCTGCTTCCGAATTCATCAATCATGTAATTGGACGCAGTTAAAGGATCTTCCACATTTATTGCATTGTCAAGCGCTTGTTTTAATGCTTTTAGAGCATTAAGAATATTATCCTTCTTAGTTTTGCTACATCCGTCAAAAAGATTCTCATACGGAGCAACTGGCTTATAGCACGCAAAATTGATTTCCAAAGAATCAATGATAGCCTGAACTGTGTCACGTAGAGACTTTTCGTCATGTCCTTCGAAAACACAATAATTGTTGGAAACAAGTATAGTAATCTCGATGCCCTTTAACGGTACTGACTTATAATCTTTCCATGCTTTCAGATATTTCACAAGACGGCGCAATTGCTCATCATTATCATTCACTTTTTGAACAAACCAATCTCTAAACGCTTTGGGGTCACTAATCATCCAGCCTTTATTTTTATGTGCAAGATACATTGAACCATTTTGTTCAATGTAAATTGGGAGATCAATGTGATAATCACTTGCGTAAACGACACGGATACAGGTATCCTTGTTAATTGGATCGGCTTTTGTTTGTCCGGTAACCGCGTTCTTCACCCAAGTATGCACAGTCGTAGTAGAAGGCCAATCGGAAGAATTAGTGTCGGAATAACCAGAGAGATAGACTCCATCGTCGATATCATAATCGCTCCCTCCTACCGGATTAACAGTAGTCTTCATTGCAAAAGATCCCTGCCAACAGAATTTAGGTTTCTGTTTATCATTATCACTAAACCACTCTTTAATGCCTTTTCTTAACGAATCACGGCTGGTTCTTAAGCTGCTGGTTTTCGAATTTGAGAGAGTAATTGAATCATTAAATGACATAAAGAGAGCGTGAATATCTGCCATAAAAGCATTTCCTTTCTTTATCATTGTCGGACATTCTTTTGGAATATTATAACAAAATAAGAGTGTAAATGCAAGGTGTTGGTATGGAAAATAGACGTTGCATATTAAAGTTCAAAAAAAAATTTTTACTATTGGCAGAAAAAACTGCGAGCGAAGCTGATAGAAGCGACTGCGCCACAACTGGTGCAGCTGGAGCCAGTTTCTGTGTTGGCAGATCTGCTTCAAATTAATTTCCGGGGAGCAGAGTTGAAACTCCCGGTAGGTGTGGATATGGATGCGGTATCCGGAATTCTGGATACAACTGGCAAGCAATGCATCCGTAATACAGATGCGAAAAGTCCTCATTTCTCCGCAAGTGGAAATGAGGGCTTTCTGCTTGTTGAGGCGCTGCCCCAATCCCCGCAGAACACTGGTTCGTGTTCTGGAAACGCTGGAAAATCCCAGCGGCTACGCGATTTTGCAAATCGCTGACAGACGGTTATCACCGGTTCTTTTCTGTTTCGATCTCCTCGGTGAGAGAATTGTCACCAAGAATCCGATCCACATTTGCTTTGGCAGTTTGCAGGGCACGCATATCCTCCCTGGCTTTCTGGTAATCTGCGTACATGGCTTTTTTCTCAGACAGGAGTTGGGCGTATTCTGCTTGCAGACTCTTGACGGTGGGCAGTTTTTTCAGCCCCTGCTCGTCAAAAAACTGCTTTGCCGCCTTGTGCAGAATGATTTCTGATTCATGCTCCAAAAGGAATCTCTTGGAGTAGCCAGCCTTTCGGTAGGCAACATAGGTGTTGCGGGTCTTTGCGTAGTTGATGATGTGCTGCTGCAACACTTTGATTTCCGCCATGCGCTGCTCGGCAGATTTCATCTTGGCGGACAGGGTGTGGTACTGCGCTGTGACGGCGGTAGTCCTTTCTTCCAGAACGATTCTGTCCAGCAGATTGTTTTCCTCCAGATAGATCAGCGTTTGGGAAAGCTGTTTCAAATTGAAGTTCTTTGCCCACCGTGCGTAACCGGCACCCTTTCCCTCTTGTAGCTTAGCCTGAATGTCAATCAGCAGACTGCCACTGGGTATGGTCTGTGTGTCCATGACCCGCTTCTTTTTCGGGGTATGTGCTTTCGTTCCATCAATGATAGCACGAAGATTATCCGGGGTGTAGCCTGCACCCAGCGTGTCCATGCGGATGAAACGCTTTTGCCCTTTTCCCAGCAGGGAGGGAACCTTGCCCCCTTTTATCTGATAGCCGGACTCCCGTAGCAGCTCCAGCAGCTTCTCAAAACTTTGAGGTTTCTGTTCAATGGCATCGTCAATGGCATAGCAGATACGCTCCCGGTGGGAGGGTTTCTTCTGATCGCCCAGCCGCTTGTCGTAGGTCTTGCTCTTGCCCTTGGGATTTTCAACAATGGAGTAACCGTTCTCAACACAGATCGTATCATTGAGGCGGCGTACAGCCTTGGTGCTGCCCCAAAAGTTACGGAATTTGCTTTGCTCATCGAGGGCGGTGGAGTTCCAAATCACATGATTGTGAATGTGGGCTTTGTCGATGTGCGTACAGACGATGTAGGCATGATTGCCTTTTGTGAATCGCCGAGCCAACTCACAGCCTAAACGATTCGCTTCCTCCGGCGTAATCTCACCGGGGCGGAAAGATTGACGAAGGTGATAGGCAATTACATCATCGGAGCCACGCACTCGCCCGGTGTTTCGGATGTAATGCTGCTTTGATAGCAGAAACTCCCTGTCGGCAACACGGCTGTCGCATTGCCAGCTTGCAATCAGATTCCCATAGTCGGTCTTTTCGGGATTCTCTACATAGTCAATGATGGCTTGGATTGCGGTACCAACTGTCCGCCCTTTGCCGATGTGCAGGGGCATCAAGCGTGTGGTTGCCATAAAATTCCACCTCTCACAAAAAAGCGGCCTGCCGAAGCAGACCGCTGTAACACTATTCTATTTCTTCAAATTCATTCTCATCAGGATTGTCGAAGTCATCGAGCGGAATTTCCTGATGCCTGCGCCCAAACCGCATATCGTATTGCTCCTGGGCGAGCGCCTTGACTTCCGGGCGGCGATCCTGCATTCTGTTTTTCAGCCATGCCTTCTGCTCCTTCGATAAATGCCAGGGAAGATTGAATAACCGGTTCAAGGCCTCCTGCTTGGCTTTTTCCTCTGGAGGCAGTTTGGCACAGTCTTTGCAGATATGCGTGGCATGACCTTTGCCGGTGAATTTCTCGTTTGCTCTGTATCTGCCACACACCTTACAATAGTGACCTTGTTTTTTCATGGGCTAAATTACCTTTCCTGCGTGGGGCGGTTCCTCTGTTTCTCACTGCATTTCCAGAGTGCCATGGGGTGTAGGCTGATTCGAGCCAGAACTGTTTCATCACGGAACAGCAGCTCTGGCTGGTACTGCTTCTGACGGAACGCTGCCCAGAACGCCAGTTCATCGGGTTCCGGCACAAGCACATCACCTAAGTAATGACGAACCTTCTCCTGCGCTTGGGAAACATCAAACCATGTACCTTTGCGAAGTACCGGGATCAGGTCGGTTTTGACGCGCTGCTGGGATGCTGTGGCGATCTTGTCTAAGTCAAATTGCATCATAGTCAGTCACTCCCTTGCTAATAAGCTGCATAAGATCCGCAGGGGCATAGAGCTTCCACTTTTCGTGCCACACAAAGTCCTGTCCATAATCATAGAAATAGTTCTTCCCTTTTGGGATGTGTGCTGCGCAGCTTTCAAAGAACGATTGAGACAATCCCATTGCCTCTGCAAAATGGGACAGGACATACCCTGCCTTTTGATAGAGGATACCGCTGTCATATTCTGACAGGCAGGCGATCAGCCCTTTTTCATCCAGAGTAGGAATCAAGGCAAGGCAGCGCAGGAGTTCTTCCAATCCGCCTGTTTTTTCAAACAGATTGATGCTGTCAATGACAGTGCGTTCCAAGGAGGTTACACGGATACCATTGGGTAATTCCAATACACCGTCCTCAATTCGACGACCGATGTGACGATAGGTAATTCCATCATAGTTGAACGCACGGAAACGGCTGACGCTTGTAACCTGAACCTCATAGAACACCTGATTGGCGTATCCATAGTATTCAAATGCGCTGTGGTAAGAAACGACGGCGTCATCACTGATGTGAGAGGCAATCTGATATCGGTTTGCAACACACTGACCTGTTTCCAGACTGATAACAGCATACAGATTCCGTTTGATTCGTTCCATGTACCCTTTCCGCTGATACTCCCGGCAAAGCCAGTCAGCGGCGGATGGGCTTCCCGTGACTTGTTCCAACTGGGAACGGGTCACGCAGCCAAGGGCGAGCAACTTTTCGTAATGTTTCATGTTCCGCCTCCTCGTAGCAAGTATAGCACATTGACGTAGTTTTTACAACTACTATGTGCGGAAATTACTACAAATAAATAACACGAAAGAGAGGTTACTTTTGCTGAAGGCGGAGCAGTATGAGTAAAATCCGGTGCCGTTGGTTTGCACCGGATTTTACTCATAAGTTTTTGATAGCAGAGGAAATGTGCTGCACTCCCGCCAGAAGATGCGCTGCTATCATAGGGATGCCCATAGGACTGACCAGGAACGCAATGGTCAGAAGAATCAGGCCGTTCTTTACGGAATATGTAACCAGAACGAATACGCCGAGGATTCCAACAATTCCGCTGACTAGCCGGAGGAAGAATGCGGAAAAGGAAATCAGCCCAATACAGACAAGGGTGAACAGGTCAATGACCACAATGATAGGAACGGAGAGTATTTTGAAAATCAGCTTCATGGGGTGCCTCCTCTCTTTGTACCGCCATTATAAGCACTCGGATTACATACCGCAAGGATACGGCAGATCATTTGAGCTTTGAAAGAGCAGAGAGAATGTCCCGCGCCGCATCCCACATCCGTTCGTGGGTCTGGCGGAGATCCTCCAAATCGGCATCGTATATTCTTCCGGTTTCATGGACACGCTTGGTAAGCTGATTCAGATTATTGCTGGAGTAACGGAGCAGAGATACCATTTCTTTCAGTTCCGGCAGCTCCAGCCTAACCACATACCCATCAATCGCCATTTTTCGGACGAAAGCAGAGAAATTTCTGGTGCCATACTGCTTCATTTTTTCCTGAATCATTTGCAGTTCCTCCGGGGTCAGGCGAATGGTTTTAATGACCTCTCGCTCTACCATAGATTTACCGCTCCTGTCCTTTTAAATTCGCCGAAATTTTCGGCGAATTTTTGGCTGGCTGGTTTTGCAGCTTTGCCCGGACGGAGGGCTTGATGTCTTTTTCTTGCTGCTGGCAATACTCTTTGCGAAAGGCATTCACAAATAAATCCGTCAACCCCGGATGACTGTTTACGATAAGATAGACATTCCGGTCTTCGCCCCAGACATCTGGATTCTTCTGAATGGGGATTGATTTCGCCCAATCCTTATTGCTGGGAGAAATCCGTCCATCCCAGTCCTTTTGCCGGACGGTGTTGGCAAGGATGTACATGGTTCGCTCCGTTCCAAAGGCACGCACAACCTCTGCGACTGCTGCTTTTCCATCCAGACTGTACCCTCTGTAATGGTCACGGATGGCTCCCTCAATGGCTTTTTTACAGGCCATATTTGCTTCGTTGGAAGTCCGGTACTGATTAAGCTCCCCATGTTCATGGGCGTAGCTTGCAGGATAGGGATACACCGGCGTTTCCCTAAGTGTGCGGCGCTGTTCTCCCAGAAGCGTATCCGCTCTGCCTTCAAGACAGTCCCAAACCGTCTCCATGTGGCTCGTTTCCAGCTTTTCAAAATCCTGAAACACATCCGCCAGTGGGCTGGGGGATTTCATCAGCGCATCCGCCTGATCATCTGACAGATCATGGTATTCCAGCGACAGCAGAATATCCTCCCGGACTGTGTATTCATAGGCGTGGTTCAGGATTTCCTCCGGGGAGTGACCTTTCAGCCAGTCCCGGAAGACTTCCTGTTCGGCAAACATCTTCTGATACAATGCCGTGTTGCGTTCTTCGTTGGTCATCATCGTACCTCCTCATGGCGTTTTTGTTTTTTACCAGTCCTGCTGGGAGCGGGCTGGCTTCGCAGCTTATCCAGTACCGAGGGACGGGCAGCTTTGGCAACCACCTGTTCCTGCTGACCGCCCTTATTGGCATCCAGATTCAGTTCCGCATCCAGAAAAATCAGCCGTGCGGTTTTGTCCCGCAGCTCCTCCTCATAGGGGAAGGGCTTGTCCAGCTCCGCCTTTGCCGCTTCCTGCTGGTGGTAGGTTTCGTCCAACTGTGTCTGGAATGCCTTCAACCGCTGGGACATCTGTGCCAGAGCGTTGTCCAGACGGATGAGATTTCCCCTGGGGTCGCTGCCCAGGGTGGCCTGGTGCCGCAGCCTGCCCTGCATGGTCAGCACATACTTTTTCCCGAAGTCCTCCAAAGTGACGGACATCTGAAAGCCCCGGTATGTACCGACCTCCACCGGGTCAAGCCCCGTGGCTTTCTTAGCCGCCTCGATCAGAGCGGCACCGGCATTGTCCTTATCCGTCAGATCGTCAGCCAGCACGGTCATGCCTGCAAAGCTATCCGTGGGATGGGGGTGAGCTTCCAGTGTCTGCATATCCTCCTGAATTGCCTGAATGTAGCCCTTCAGCTTTTCAATTTGTTCCGGGAAGTGCCGCAGCAGATTATCTTCCAGCCGGTACTGCTTACTCTTGTAGTCGGCTTTCATAATCTTCAGCTTGGAAACCTCCACATCCAAATCCATACGCTCCTTGATCCGGGGATCACCGGCGCACAGGGCTTTGATTTCCGCAAAGGACAGCGCTACCTCGTCCACATCGTCACAGGAGCGCACCGGGGACTTGGAACTCATAATCTGGGAAATGAACTTCTGCTTATTCTCCACGGTCTGCCACAAGTAAGCGTCGAAGGTCCCTTCTGTCACATAACGGAACACATGGACTTTCTCATTCTGGTTGCCCTGACGCTCAATTCTGCCTTTGCGCTGCTGTAAATCACCGGGCCGCCAGGGGCAATCCACATCATGGATTGCCACCAGACGATCCTGCACATTGGTTCCAGCCCCCATTTTGGAGGTACTGCCCAGCAGCACACGCACCTGACCGGAACGCACCTTGCCGAACAGCTCCTTTTTCTTGACCTCCGTATTGGCGTCGTGAATAAAGGCAATCTGCTCTGCCGGAACGCCTCTGGCAATCAGCTTGGAACGAATGTCATCGTAAACGGTGAAGGGGGCTTTTTCTTCCATAGGGAGCATCGCAGACTCCGGGGAGGAAGTGTCTATATTCGTGCTGACAGCCTTTTTCACTTTCAATGCAGCCTGAGGTGTGGAAATATCGCAAAAAACTAACTGGGTCAGCTTGTCCGCTTCGCCGTCCTTCCAGACTTGCAGAATATTGTCTACGCACAGATTGACCTTGCTGCCTGCCTCATCCGGGAAGTCTGGGTTGATGATCCGCTGGTCAAGTCCCAATTTTCGCCCATCTGAGGTCACTTTCAGCATATTGTCAGTGGATGGGTCAACACTGCCGGAGTGGATAGCGGCAGCTCGTTCGGAAAGCTCCTGCACCAGCCCTTTCTGTACCTCCGTGGGCTTGGCAACCACATTGTGGTACTCCACCTCCGGGACGGGAAGATGGAGCTGATCTGCCGTCTTAATGTCTGCAACTTCCTTGAACAGATTCATCAGCTCCGGCAGATTGAAGAACCGGCTGAATCGTGTCCGGGGACGGTAGCCCTTGCCCTCGGGTGCCAGTTCCAAAGCGGTGACGGTTTCACCAAATCGGGACGCCCAGCAGTCGAAGTGGGTCATGTGCATTTCTTCCAGATGGGCATACTGCAAATACCGCTGCATGGTGTAGAGTTCCGTCATACTGTTGCTGACCGGCGTACCTGTAGCAAAGACCACGCCCCGGTTTCCGGTGAGTTCATCCATGTAGCGGCACTTGCCAAACATATCACTGGATTTCTGCGCATCTGTAGAGGAAAGACCGGCGACATTGCGCATTTTTGTGTATAAGAACAAATTCTTGTAATTGTGCGCTTCGTCTACAAACATACGGTCAACACCCAGCTGCTCAAAGGTCACAACATCGTCTTTTTTATCGTCAGCCCGCAGCTTCTCCAATCGGGACTCCAAACCGCGCTTGGTGCGTTCCAGCTCCTTGACAGTGAATTTCTCACCGCCGCTTTCCTTCAGCTCCGAAATGCCCATGGTGATCTCCGCAATCTGATCCTGCAGAAGCCGCTCCTGCCGCTCCCTGCTGATGGGGATTTTCTCAAACTGGCTGTGACCGATGACCACCGCGTCATAGTCGCCGGTGGCAATCCGGGCGCAGAACTTTTTCCGGTTTTTCGTTTCAAAGTCCCGCTGTTTGGTGACAAGGATATTGGCGGAGGGGTACAGACGCAGAAATTCCGATGCCCACTGTTCTGTTAAGTGATTGGGAACCACAAAGATGGACTTCCGGCACAGTCCCAGCCGTTTGCTTTCCATGGCGGCAGCGACCATCTCAAAGGTCTTGCCCGCACCCACTTCGTGGGCAAGCAATGTATTACCACCATAGAGAACATGGGCAATGGCGTTTCGCTGATGCTCCCGGAGGGTGATTTCCGGGTTCATGCCCGCAAAGACGATGTGACTGCCGTCATATTCCCGTGGGCGGGTGCTGTTCATTTCCTCATTGTACTGCCGAACCAGTGCTTGACGGCGTTAGGGTTCTGCCCAAATCCAGTCCCGGAACGCATCCCGGATCAGCTGCTGCTTCTGTGCCGCCAGCGTGGTTTCCTTGGCATTCAGCACCCGCTTTTTGTGTCCGTCCGCATCCTCAATGGTGTCGTACACCTGCACATCCCGGAGGTTCAGGGAATCCTCCAGAATTTCATAGGCGCTGACACAATCTGTGCCGTAGGTATTCCACGCAGCAACATCGTTGTAGGAAATCCGTTTTTTGTTGCTGATGCTCCATGCGGCGGTATAGGGAGAATACTGCACATCCATGGAATAGCGCAGATAGCTGGGGGTATCGAAGGTTTCAAACATGAACTGCTTGATGTAGGATCTGTCAATCCAGGTTGCGCCCAGCCGAACCTCAATCTCTGAAGCATCCAAATCCTTGGGCTGCGCAGCGAGCAAGGCTTCTACATTGACCTGATAGGCAGGATTCTCCGCTGCAGCTGCTTCCGCCCGCTGGAGCTTTTGCCGGACATTGCCGGACAGATACTCGTCCGCTGTTACCCAGCCCATGCCGTCCTCTGCATTGCCGAGGGTGGGGTCATGGAAAATCACACTCCGCAGTTCTGATGCTAGTTCCTCGGCGGTTTTTCCGGTGAGATTGGACATATATTCCATGTTCACCTCTGCCTTTTCCGCAATAGAAAGGGTCAGGGCTTCACTGGCGGTATCCACGGAGGTGACGACTCGGTGGGGCTGAATGGTGCGTTTGGTGAACATATCCGCCTTGCGCTGGAAATTGCCGTCATCGTCCATGACTTCCAGTGCGCACAGGAGGAAATAGGAGGAATCGTCGGAGAATGCCAGCTTGTTGCCCCGGCTGTTGATAAGTCCGTGCTTTTCCGTGAAGCTGTCGTAGAGCCGGTTCAACTCTGCCTGCTTATCCCGAATGGCAGAATCCGGGATGGTTTCGTCCATCTGAAGGTCGATCAGCTCATGGACGCAGGCGCTGAGTGCCAGCATACCCTTGATACGCTCCTTGGCAGTGGCATTCAGATCGGGTTTGACCATGATGCTGTTTTCCCGGAAATAAACCTCCCCATCCACAAGGGTATAGGAGAAGTTCTTCACATCCGGGTCTGCTGGAAGGGTGTTCTGAATGGATTCGCCTTCGCCCAGATCGGGCAGCTCCGCTTCCTGATAGGTTCCGTGGATATGCTGTACAGCTTCATGGAGCTGGTCGGCAAGGGAACTGTCCTCCAGCGGCTCCACGGTGTAATCCATACCGTGGGCGGTGCTTTCGGAGCTGTTTCTGCCCATGACCATTTCCGGGTGGTCGAGGAAATAGCTGTTGATGGCGTATCCATCTTCCGTTTGCCCCAGATGCACCCAATCCGGTTCTATATCCATTACCCGGTCACGCCTTTGCAGGAACAGAATATCCGACACCACTTCCGTGCCGGCATTGGCCTTAAAGGCTGTATTTCTTCTTCGCTTATGGCAGGAGGTTTCACAGCAAAAAGATGGGCGTTGCGCTCATCCTGGCGCAGTAGCACTTCAAGGCGTTCCTTGCTTTCCGCACGGAAAACAGGGTATGTCTGCGACGGATCACGGAGATGTACGTCAAACAGCCCGACTTCGGTGATCTCAAAGGGCTTGTTCGATATTGCGGAGGATTTCTTCGCTGATGCCGCTGATGGCACTACCCAGAGCATCAACGGTCTGGGGTGTGTTGAAGTCGAACACCGGCATGAAGTCCTCCGGGCCAAAGTGGGCATTTTCGGCAAGACCACACCGGGACAGCAGCATATAGGTGGTGCTGACGGTTGCGGCGTTGAGGAATGCCACGCCTTTGTCATAGTCATGATACTGCTCCAGATACGATCCGTCAACGATGTCGAGAAGATCCTGCTCATGGGCGAGAAAGTATTCTGTGACTTTCACAGAAGAAATTTGTTCCAACTGGTCAACGAGATTTCCGGGGTATTGAATGTTGTATTGTTCCGCCATAGCGGCAGAAACCACATGCTCGTGCTCCGGGCGGTATTCCCAGAGGTAGGGGCTGCGGGAACGCTCCGTGGTGCGGGTGTCTGCCACATCGAACACATATTTCAGCTTCGGAGTGTCCCCGGAGTGGTCGATAAGAGCGATGCCTTTCGCACCCCGGCGAACATAACGACCCATTCGTTTATTCCACAGTTCATAATCCGCGCAGGCGGTGGCTTCCGGGCGCTGAGCGTAGATCATAAGCTGTTCGTGATAGGGGTACTTGTATAGGCGGGCGGCAGTGGTCAGAAAGTCTGTCCAGCTCTGGTAGCTGCCAGTTATCTGGGTAGCCATGCGGTCCGCCAGCTGGTGGTATTGTTGCAATACGGATGCCATTGTGGTTCTCCTTTCTGAGAAAATAAAAAAAGACGACCGAAAGGCCGTCTAAAATGGGAAGTATTGCGGTCAAAGAAATGCGCCCTGGACATTGTGTGGTCCAGGGCGTGTTTGTCAGAACATATCAAGATTGGACAGCTGGTGCCGTTGGTCTTTGCGACCATAGACCGCACCAATAATCTGAACCTTTTTTGTTTCTTCGTCTACCCAGAAGTAAATCAGGTAGTTTTTGACTGGAAATTTGTGAATGCCCTGACTGTGCCAGGGTTCTTCTTCCGTCAGCGGGACGCGATTGGGAAACTGATCCAGAGAAGCGATTTCCTCTTGAAGCGTATCCAGCATTTTCATGGCAGTCTCAGGTGCCTGAAGCGTGAAGCGGATATAGCTGACGATTTCCCGGATTTGTTCCTGGGCCTGCTGCGTGATTTTGACTGTATATTTCTCTGACATTTACTGCATCTCCCGTTTCAGATCTGCAAATACATCAGAAGCGGCACGGGATTTGTCTGCCTTTGCCTCGCTCAAACCACGCTCCATCATGGCATGGAAGGCGGCTTCATCCATTTCATCCCGTGCAACTGGTACTGCCGGGACAGAGAGGGAGAAAGGAATGCTCCGAGTCATGATAATCTGCTTATAGAGCGTATTGATGACAACGGAAACAGGAATGCCCAGCATTTCCATGATTTCCTCTGCCTGTTCCTTCACATTGGGTTCTACACGAGCCATTACATTTGCGGTTTTTGCTGCCATAGTTCATACCACCTTTCTGACTCTATTATATACAAATGTATAGCGATTTGCAATACAAAAGCGAAAAAATTTACAATTTGAATATCAGAGGTGCCGTTCCGGCAGGGGGCGTACTATTGACAGACGAAAGAGGCGTTTGTGAAAACCAGAGAATTCAAGGCGGCCTCAGAGCAGATGGCGATATAACTAGCAGCTTCTTCTTGGGGAATCACAACATCATAACCGTCAAAACCATTCAATACCTGTTGTCCGGGCACTTTTACAGACAAGGAATCCAGATCAAGGTAATAGGTGTTGATTACACCCGCAGCATCCTGTTCACAGGCTTGGGAGATAGCAACCTCTCTGTCGGTGGTCAGTTTCAGTATCTTTTCCCGGACATCGAAGGAAGGATGCTGAATCACATGATCGCTGACCGCATGAAACTCTCCCAATCCCAGGTCAACGGTATAATAGCTTTCCGGGGTAAAGGCGGAAATAGCACTTTGCCGCTGTACCAGCAGGGCCAGCGTGGGAGACATGACCCTGCCGATATTCAGCTTGGCCTTGTAGGTCAGACTGAAAAACCGGCTGGCGTTGATGCCCACCAGCCAGTCCGCTTTGGCACGGCAAAGGGCACTCTGGTACAGGGCATCATAGTCCCCGCCGGGGGCCAGGTGCGCGAACCCTTCTTCAATGGCACTGTCCTCCATGGAGGAAATCCACAGCCGCTTCATTGGCTTCCGGCAGTCTGCCAGATAGTACACTGTGCGGAAAATCAGCTCGCCCTCCCGTCCGGCATCGCAGGCATTGATGACCTCCGTCACGTCTTCCCGGTTCATAAGGGTGCGCAGGACATCGAACTGTTCTTGTTTGTCCGGGGCAATGAGAAAGCGGAAGGGGCTGGGCAGGATGGGCAAGTCCTCCAACTTCCACTTGGCATAGTGTTCGTCATAGGTTCCCGCATCTGCCAGACCGGCCAGATGGCCGTAACACCAGGAAACCAGATACGCCATTCCCTCGCAGTAGCCATCCCTGCGCTGGGAAGCTCCCAGCACCCGTGCCAAATCCTGGGCAACGGAGGGCTTTTCGGCAATCACCAACTTCATACCGTCACCGCCTTTTTCTGAACTTCCCGATAGCAGGGATGGACGCAGCCGATGCCATAGCACTGGCGATACCGTTCGCAGTCATAACACAGATGCCCCGGAGCCAGCCGGGGCGGGTGGATCGTCTGCCTGGGCCGGGGAATCTGGGTCATCATGTGTTCGTATTTGCTTGTTGTGAAATAGCTCAATGCTGTTCCTCCTGTTCATCTTCCGTATCGTAGTCCAGATCATCATCTTCGTCGATGCCGTAATCATAGTCGTCCAGGTCGGTATCGCCCTTGGTCTGCTGGTCGGGCATCTTGTTCTTAAAGAAATGCCATGCCACAGCGCCGCCCATCCCCAGAATCAGAAGCACCAGCAAAAGCCCTGCCGGATTGGATTTCTTTTCCGGTTCCTTGACCGGCTCCGTGGGGGCTGTGGTGGGGGCTTCCGTGGTTTCCGGTTCTTTGCCCACACATTCCGTCATGTTCTTGGCACAGATGGGACAGGTGGTATTCACATGACCGGCATAGCACCGGTCAATACAGCCACAGACCTCCACCGTATTTCCGTCGTCCAGGAGGGCACTCAGGTCAGCGTTATCCACCTTGTTCAGAAAATAGGCGGAGAACTGCTCCAGATTCTCATTCACAGGGGCATCATAGTCGATGATGATGTAGAACACCTCGCCGCTGCGGGTTTCAATGGTCAGAAACTGCTTGTTGGTGTCCTTGTGGTATTGCAAGCTGCTGGCAATGGCGTTGCCCTGTTCAAAGGGTTCTGAAATGGTGGGTGTGGTCGGTGCGGTAGTCGGAGCAGCCGTAGGTTCAGGGGCTTCCGTATGTTTCGTTGCCGCCGTGGTCGGCTTTGTGGATGGAGCCGTTGTAGGAGGCGGCTCGGTAGGGTCAGAGGTGTAGATGATCACATCATCTGCGGGCGGCTTAGCCTCTGCGGCAGCGGGAAGGGCCAGCGTAGAAATGCTCAATAGCAGAATGAGCAGCAGAGAGAAAACCTTTCGTTTAGAGTTCAACAGAAAGTACCTCCTTCTTGCCAGCGGCGGGCAGCTGCAATTTTTCCAGCAGAGCAGAGAGTTGTTCCGGGGTCATGCCGCATTCCCGGACCATGCTGACAATATCCAGGTTTTCCAGCTCCTGAATCTGCTGTTTCAGTTCCCCGTTCCGGGCTTGCAGTCTGGCGATCCGTTCCGTATTCTTTTCCAGCTCGGCCCGGAGCTTTGCGATTTTCGGATTCATAGTTCCTCCTTATCTCGGCAGACGGCCAAAGGCATAGAAATGGCTCTGCCAGTATTGGGTGTTGATAATGGTGTACGAAATAGGGTTTCCGCAGTGGATCATTCGATTGTTGCCCACATAGATACCCACATGGGACACGCCTGGGGTATCGTAGGTCCCTTGGAAGAAAATAAGATCCCCAGGGCGGGCGTTGCTGCGGGAGATGGGGGTGCAGGCGTTGAACAGCCCTTGGGCAGATGTTCTGCCCAAACTCCAACCAGAGTGATTTACCACCCAGCAGACAAAGCCGGAGCAGTCAAAGGATGTACTGGGACGGCTGCCGCCCCAGACATAGGGGTATCCCAGGTACTTTTCCGCTTCGGCGATCATGGCAGCAAACCGGGTATCGCTCAGAGCCTCACTTGGAATGTCGTAATCCTCATACCCCTTTTTCAGCCGGTCAACAGACTCGGAATCCGGGAACAAATCCGGGCGGTTGCCCAGGGTGGCCATGTACAGGGCGTAGCGGCTCAGGATTTTTTCGTTCATAACGTAGACCGGCACATGGCTGAGGTCGAAGTTTTCCAGCTTCACATGGCAGATGGTGTAGGGATAGCGTTCTACACCACCATTACCATCGTCCCGGTAGCGCAGTTCCGTTTCCACGTCCACCGTGAGAATGTACTGCTTTTCAAAGAGGGTATTCAGCGTAGGTATGATCTGGGTCAGGGTCCAGCCCTCTGGGTACATGGCGGAGAGTATGGAGATCAGCACATAGGGGTCGTGGCCGATTTCATCCAGGTCGAAATGGTACTCGTCGTAATCATGGTCCTGTTGAAACCGGTCCAGCTTTTGCTGCAGGGCTGCCTCCATCTGGCTGTAAGTTTCCTCCGCACCCAGCATGGCATCATCCTGGGAGGCATAGCTGCTGGAGGCCAGACCGGCCCCCAGACCCTCAACCATCATGGAGCAGGAGGACACCACATTCAGGAGAAAAGCAGCGACCAGGGCAATGGCGATTATGACCAGAAAGCCTTTTCGGTGACGCACCACATAGGTAGCCGCTTTCTTTCCGTCAGATGCGGCTGTAGATGCTGCCTTCGCCGCTCTGCTGGTGGTGTAGTTTGCCGCGGAATGTCCTGCTTTGGAGGCCATGTACTGCCGCTTGATCTGCTGCTTCTGCCGCCATTTGGAAATGGGGTTGCTGGTGGGATTCTGCACTTCCGCTTTGGCTTGTAAAGCACGAAGGTTGGCAGAGCGAAGCTGCCGCTCCGCCCGATCTGCCGCCCGGTAGGGCTGCAACCTCGCATGGTGGTGAAGTTCTTGGATGGTATCCCCGGTACGCTCTGCTGCGGAGGAAAGGGCATCCGCCGCCTCCACACCTACATTCTCATCCTCGGATTCCTGCATCTGCCTGTGAAATTGACCCCGCACCAGCTTGGTGGGGGCCTCTGCTATTTTCAGTTCAGAGGGCGGCTTTTTCCGGGTTTCCTCAAAGTTCAGCCGGACCTTGATTTTTCCATTGCTGTTGTCCGCCATCAGCTTCGGCCGCTTATGGGTGGGGATTTGGACTTGAGCTTTGTCCGCTTTGGCGGCGGCCTTTTCCGCACGGCGTACCTTTTTGCCGATCTCCGGGTCACTCCGTTCGGCATCCGTAAATTGCAGCCGGGATTCACGCACGGCAAGCACCTGATCCTATCATCATTTTGCATCCTCCTTCAAGTCAGCAGGTTTCGTTGTCATAAGCCGGTACAGCTCTGTATCCTGCGGGAATTTATCCACGAACGGCACAATGGTGTCCCCATAGAACAGCAGCCCCTCACCGGAATTGGAATGCGTAACGTAGGATAACTGATGGGGCGAAATACCCAAATGCTGCGCCAGAATCTTCCGGTCTCCCGCCGCCTGATTCAGCATACAGATATAGTCGGAATTCGCAAAAATGGTTTCCACTTCTTTGGACGCCAGCAAATCGACCACATTCTGCGTTATGCCGGTCGGGCAGCCCTGCATTTTCCGGAAGCGCTTCCAGATTTCCACGGAATAGGCTGCCGTCTGTTCCTCTTTCAGCAGCAGATGGAATTCGTCAATATAGTACCGGGTGGCTTTCCGGGCTTCCCGGTTCCGTGTGACACGGTTCCACACCTGATCCTGAACGATCAGCATTCCGATTTTCTTCAGCTGCTTGCCCAGCTCCTTAATGTCGTAGCAGACCACCCGGTTGCTGACATCCACATCCGTGCGGTGGTTAAACACATTCAGAGAACCGTCTACATAGATTTCCAGCGCCGTGGCCACAAACTGGGCTTCCTTTTCCTCCTGCTTTCGCAGGCAGTTGTACAGGTCGCCGAGAATGGGCATATTCTCCGGCCTGGGGTCGCTTAGATACTTCTGATAGATCATCCGCACACAGCGGTCAATGACGGTTTTCTCCACAGGCTTCAATCCCTCCTTGCCGCCCACGATCAGCTCACACAGGGACAGTATAAAATCGGATTTCAGGGAGAGGGGATTGTCCTCATCGCTGTAATTCAGGTTGATGTCCATGGGATTGATATGGTGGTGGGAGGTCGGGGAGATTTTAATGACCTGCCCGTCCAATCGGTGTACCAGCGGATAATATTCTCCTTCCGGGTCGCAGACCATAATATCATCGTTCGTCACCAGAAACACATTGGCGATTTCCCGCTTGGCGGCAAAGGATTTGCCGGAGCCGGGGGTGCCGAGAATCAGGCCATTGGGATTTTTCAGCCATTTCCGGTCTACCATGATGATGTTATTGGACAGAGCGTTGACGCCGCAGTACAGGGCCTCCGGGCTGTTCTGAAAAAGCTCCTGAGTGGTAAAGGGTACAAAGATGGCAACGCCGGAGGAAGTAAGCCCCCGCTGAATCTCGACCTGATTCAGCCCCAAAGGCAGGCTGCTGACCATACCCTCCTCCTGCTGGAAATCCAGCTGCACCAGCTGGCAGTTGTACTTCTGGGCGATGGAATTGGTCTGGAAAAAGTTGTTGTCCAACTGCCGTTTGGTGTCGGCGGTGTTGAGAATCAGGAAGGTAATCAGGAACATCCGCTGATTCCGGCTTTGCAGATCGGACAGCAGCTTCTTGGCTTCTTCGCCGTAAGTTGCCAAATCCGAGGGGAGAATGTCCATGTCATATCCGGCACGGACGGCTTTCTTCTGTTCCTCGATCTTTGTTTTGTCCAGATCCGTGATCGTGCGCTTGATCGTCTTGATGGCGCTGACCTGATCTACGGACTGGACATGGATATTCACAATGACATTGCTTTCAATGTCCAGAAAATCCTTCAGCACACGGTCACTGAGTTCCGGGGCGAGAATCTGTAAAAAGCTGACCGTTGCGAATTTCCTGCCCATGCGGAAATCTCTGGCCCTGCCAAAGTAAAAGGAACTGGGAGCGATATAGTCCTTCGTAGACAGGCCGGAACGGGGCAAATCCTCCCAGCGGAATAAAAACGACTCCGGAGTGTCCATGCGCAAAATGTCATGGCAAACCTTGAGCCGTTCCTTACCCGTAAGCACTTGGGCGCTGACACCGAGCTTTTTGAAGTTATTAAGAATATCCGTCTCGATCCGTTCCAGCCGGGGCTTTGCAGAGCGCACACTGTCCGCGTCAATCCCGAAGGTCAGATACTTGGTTTTCACAATGCCGTTATTGCCCTTTTCCTGCTGATTCTGAATGACCCCGGACAGCTCCCGCTGGATGCTCTCAAACTGGTCTGTGCGCACCGGGATCGTCCGCAGGGCAGCGCCCCGCAGGCCGGTGAGGTTGATAAAGGACAGCTGGAAGGAAACGGAGCTGTCGAAATAATTGAGGAAATCGCACCAGCTATCAAAGATGGCCTGCTTGTCCTCGTTGTCCGAGAGCTGGTAGTTGATGTCCCGGAACTGGATGGTTTTTGTGTAGTGATTCTGTGTCACCTGACAAATCCCATCCGGGCGCATGAGCAGATACGGGATGCTGTCCTGAGCGGATTTCTCCTTTTTATCTGTGCGCTTTGCCTTTGAGATAGCGGCCTGCACCGCTTTTTTCTGTTCTCGCTTTTTGCGATGGATGAACAATCCGGTATACCTCCTTGTCTAGGTTGTCCTGCCGTTCCAGAACGGCATAGAAATTGTTGGTCCGGTAGGGCCGTTCCTTTGGCCGGAGGAACAACACCCGGACCATATTGCGGATGATGACTTCCAGATGCTGTCCGTTCTTTTCGTACAGCGCCAGCAGAAATGCAGGGAGCATGGTGAGGATCATAAGCAGGGCGGCGGTGGAGTTCCCCAGCGGCTCTTTCGTGAGAAAGAACAGCGGGACACCCACAAGCAGTCCCGCACTGAAGCACACCAGCTGCCGTTTTGTCAGGTTGAACAGCACCTTGGATTTAACCTTTGTTAAGTCTTTGGGAATGGTTACATAGGGCATGGACACACCTCCTTAATGGGCATTGAATACGGAACGGGCAAGGCTGCTGGTTTTGAACAGGCAGAAGCAGAGCAGCACCGTGTAGCCCATGCAGGTCCAGATGGCGGCGCTGATGTCGCCGGACACAGAGATATTCTGCACCAGCACTGAGTAGATCGCCACGCAGACCACAATGAGAAACGCCTGGAAGCCTAGGGAAAAGAGGGTGCGCAGATAATTCTGCCCCATCTGGCCCCATTCCCGGTTGACCATTGTCGCCATGGGAATGGGTGCTACGGAGGTGACGAGGAACACTTCAATCATTCGTCCATAGGTAATGATGAAAATGCAGATGGTGATGGCCCAGGTGCATAGTCCCACGAACAAAGATTGGAACCAAAGTCCAAACAGCGGTCCCAATTCCATTTCGTTCAGTCTGCTTTCCAGTCCGCCGACCACAGAGGAAATGTCGATGTTGGTCTGTCCGACGATTACTCCGGCAGCGCTGCTGACAACGCTTTGGGAAGCCTCAAAAATGCCCATGACAATATCCCAGGTGTGGGTGACAATGACCACGGCGCAGGCGGACTTGAACACCCATTTGAAGAACATCCAGGTATCCACGTCATTCAGGTTATTGCGGTCTGTGACCAGCTGGATCAGCTCCAGGGTCATAATGATAGCCAGGATCGCCCCAGCGATAGGAAGGATCACGGTATTGGACAAATTCTGGATCATGGTGAAGATACCACTGTTCCAGCTCTGGGGTGTCATGCCCACCTGACCGATGATGTTGCCCACCTGTTCATTGGTGGAATCGAACATACCGGACAGATTGCTGACAATGCCGCTGATGAGGATTTCTTTCAGCCAATCCGTGATACTTTCCCAGATAAAATCCATAGAGTACCCTCCAATCGATCAAGATGTGGGAAACGTGGTCAGTTCGGAGCGCTCACAGTAGACCACATATCGCTGCCGCCCCCCGGAGGCATAGGGGTGACAGGTGAGCAGTGTCAGAAGCTCCCGTCCGGGCTGAATCAGAATCTCATCCACATCGCTGGGGTCGATGATCCGAATTTCACTGACCCGGTAGGTCAGGGTTTCCCAGAGATTGGTCACGGAAACCGTATCCCCAACGTGGAGCTTGTCCAGATAGCGGAAGTAGCTGGCTCCGCTGTAGCCCCGGTGGCCCGCAATGACGCAGTTGGTATCCATGCCGCCAATGGGCAGGCTTGTCTGGCTTAAATGGGCAGCTCCATTTGCCATATGCTGTTCCGTGGCTCCCAGATAGATGGGCATTTCCAGATCGATGGCGGGGATACTCAGGACACCGAAAATTTCATCCGGGAGGCCGTAGTCTGCAAGCTGAAAACTGGCTTTCTGATAATCGTAGGCGCAGGATAATCCAGACTGTCCTTGGGCCGCAATGTTCTGGTTGTACCGCACCATATCTTCCCAAAGCTCTGGATAGGGCTTGACTTTCTCCGGCTTAATAGAATCGATAATGACGGTGGTAGCGGGCAGTTCCGGTTCCTCCCGTTCAAGAAAGTCTTTTGCGGTGCTGGCAATAGAGCTGTCCACGGCGGCACCCCAGATATAGGGGTACAGAATGGAGGCTAACCCAGCGAGGAAGACCAGCAGCATAACCGTAATGAGCAGCCCCCGCAGTTTACCGTTTCGCATAGCGGCCTCCGTCGCGGTGCCGGGGGTGCTTCTTCCAAATTCGTGTGGCAGCAAGCATAAGCAATCCGGAAATTCCAGCAGCACCTCCCCCGACCAACAACCCTTGCAGATACTTGGATTCCCATGTGGATGCAGCCGGTTCCACACTGGCAGTTTCTTCTTCCATTACCGCCGCTTCCTCGTAAGGAATCCGGGAGCCGCGCACCAGTAGTCGGTGGGTGTTGACCCCATAGGGAGTGCAGGTGACGAGGGTACACAGGTCCTCACCGGGGACGATACCTAAGAGGTCTGTTTCATAGGGCAGAACGGTGTTGATTTCCGTTACCTGATATGCCATCGTTTCACCCAGAATATTCAGATAGAAAACATCCCCCGGAACCAGCTGTTCCAGGTCGGTAAACATCTTTTGACTTGCCATGCCGCTGTGGCCGGAGAGAATGGTGTGGGAGTTTTTGCCGCCTACCGGTAGGGAGCTGCCCAGCAGATGCCCCACGCCACGGTCCAGCACCTCCGCGTCCGTGCCGTGGTAGATGGGCAAATTTACCTGAATTTTGGGGATTTCCACATAGCCCATAATCCCGTTTCCGGCAATGTCCAGCTGATTGTCGTAATTCTCGGCGGCGGACAGCAGTGCTTCCTCGCCGTAAGCATCCGCTGTGCCGGGAGTAATGGCTAAATTGTAGGCGGTAGCCCGCTGCCTCGCTTCCTGCAAAACGGATTCATCTGTCTGCTGGATTAGCACCTGATACGCCGTCTGAATTTCAGAGGCGTATTTCTGGTTGACATAATTTGAAATAAGTGGGTACAGTGTCAGCCCCAGAGCTGTGAGAAACAGCACTGCGGCACAGACCGTTATAATTTTCTTTTTCAATACATCCTCCATCTTTTATTTTTGCGTGTCTTTCTCGCTGAAATCCGATGATTGGCGGCAATTTATTCCGACACTTGGCGGAATAATACCCTGAGATTTCTGTCATTGGGGATAAAACAAGGCAGCAGGACGAAACAGCCTGCTGCCTTATATCATCAGATTGTGTTATTTTTTACAGTGTTCTCAGTAAGAACGCCATATACAGTGGAAGCGTCAGAACTTGCCCCATACGCCCAACATTGTAATCTCCCAGCTTGATTGCGCTGCTTACATGGTACTTCTCCGGATGGTTCAGAATTGTCTTTGTACTCTTGATATTTCCGGTTGCCGCCTTTACCTCTACAAGTGTACACGCGCCTTTATAGCGAATCACAAAGTCCACTTCCAGGCCGGAATCCTTGTGGAAATAGTAGAGCTTCCGTCCCATTTTGGAAAAAATATCTGCGATCAGGTTCTCAAAGATAGCGCCCTTGTAGCCATAGAGATTGCCTTGAAGAATGTCGTATTGGGTGCCGTCCTCCAGCATACTGACAAATAGTCCCATATCCCGCATATACACCTTGAATGTGTCCTCCTCGGCATTGCCATCCAGAGGAAGTTCGGTGATGGAAAGGTTATAACAGCGGGCAATGATCCCTGCGTCCTCGATCCATTGCAGGCTTCCGGCATATTTGGCGGCTGTGGAGCCTTTTCGGACAACGGAATACTGAAATTTCTTGTTCTCCTTGGCGAGCTGTCGGGGAATGGATTGAAAGCATTCCTTGATGCGGGACTTATCCTGCTTTTCTGCGTACTTCACCATGTCATCCTCATAGGAGCGCACAATGTCACGCTGGATACGGAGGACCTCATCCATCTGCTTGCTGTCCACAAATGTCTGCACCGCATCGGGCATCCCGCCAACGACGGCGTATTGCAACAGGAGCTGCTTCATCCGGCTGTGGAGTGCTTCCGGTACCGGCGTTTCAGCATCCAGTGCTTTTTGCAGCATGGCGATCACTGACTCCGAGATGCCATTGGCCCACAGGAATTCCTCAAAATCCAAGGGGTACATATCGATCACAGTTTCCGAGCCAACGGGGACCGATTTCGGCTCCTTGCCGTAGCCTTTTACGCCCAGCAGAGAGCCGGTGCCAATCACATCATACCGACCATCGATTCGAAAGAATTTCAGTGCGGTCCTTGCCTCGGGACAATCCTGAATTTCATCCAGAACCAAAACCGTTTCTCCTGCCTTAAAAACAGCATCCTTGCCCAGCAGTGCGGAAAGCAGCATCACAATGTTATCAATTTCCAATGAACCCGCAAAAACGGAAGCGTAATCCGGATTTTCAAAGAAATTCAGATAGACAACGTGCTTATAGTTCTTTTTTGCGAAATCCAGCACAGAAAATGTTTTGCCGCACTGTCTGCATCCTTTGACGATCAGCGGCTTGTGGCCGGAAGTGTTCTTCCATTCCGTCAGCTGCCGCTCTATTTTGCGCTTCAGCATTGTGTATTCCTCCAATCAACTGTCAATCTACACACAGCATAGCACAAGGGAGAAACTTTTTCAAGGGACTTTATCTATGAAGCACCAACTTTTTCAAGCGACTTTTTACGACATGGTACAACTTTTCTATTTTAGGGATGCAGAGACAAGGCTTGCGTGTTACGCAGACTTCTTACTGGACACTGCGTACAGCACAACCGCCGCGCCGACCATAAGCAGAATGCCCACAATGGTAAACATCATAGTTCCGTTATCGCCAGTCTTGGGCAGGTCAAAGCCACGGGTGTTGACCACAGTCAAAGGAGCCTCGGCGTTGACGCTACCGTTGTCCTCCACCATGTTGACCTTCTTACTGCTGACGGTGGCAGAGGCGGTCAGGAGCTTGTGTTCCAGATGCTTCTGGGGGATATTCTTCAGATCGGCATCACTCTGAATGACCTGGGCGTACCGGGGATCATTCTGAATCAGCCCCAGAGTGTCGGACGCGTAGACAGTGCAGGTGTCGGCGCTTTCCTTCTGGGAGATCACCACCTCAATATCCTGTTTCAGCAGCACATAACCGCTGTCCGTGCGAACTTCGGTCATGGAATAGGTGTCATCCTCCAGACCCTTAATCAGGATTCTGCCCTTGGTATCGCCGGTTTTCACGGGGACAAAGTGCGTGGCATCTTCCTTGTTGGCAGTGTGGCCGGTCACATAGTACACGCCTTCGTCCTGATTCAGCTTCGCCTTTACAAAGTAATTATCGGTCTTGTTCTGTACCAGGAATTCCACCTTGGAGAAATCGCCCTTGCCGTCAGAGAACAGCTTGGTGAGGTCAATACCGTAGGTATAAACATGGGCATCATCCACCAGAGTATCGTAGAAAGTCTCGCTGGTACGCTTCCATGTCAAAACGACCTTGTTGTCGTTACCCTTGTCGCCAACCACCAGGGAATTGTCACCGTCCATCTTCGCGGTGTAGGTCAGGCGCATAGTGCAGTCGGAGAAGCCGGAATTGACCATACTTGCATCGGTATAGACAGCCTGGGAATTGTTGATTTCTGCCAGGCCCTTGGCAGTCATTTCCACCGTCATAGCGGTTTTGCCATTCTGGGCATCGTTATAGGAAACGGTGAAATAGCCGTCTGCTTCCTTCCAGGTAGTCACCGCATTCTTGCAGGCGGCATCGGAGAAGATTTCTAAGGTCACATCCCCCTTGGTGTAGGTCAGGCCAGCGGACAGGGTATCAATGAAGGTGTAGCAGGACAGGTAGGTTGCCTCGGAGGTAATGCTGGGCAGGGTGGAAATGATCTGGTAGTCGATGGTATCACCGACGGAGGCAGTGCCTGTGTGGGCGTAAGCATCAGTCTTGCCGGTGTCGTTCTTGCTCTCCCGCAGAGTCTTTTCCAGAGAGGGGATGCCGGTAAGGTTCTTAGGGTACAGGGTAATGTCGTAGATCCAGCGGGTGCCGCCATCGTTGGCGTTGGTGCCGTTGACGGAGGTCATGGGGACGGATACCAGGAAAGGATCGGTGGTGGAAACGACCATTTCGGGGACCTTGGTTTCCGCAACCAGATACAGACCCAGGGGCAGGTTTTCAGCTTTGGTCTTACCGTAGGAATCCGTCAGGGGCATGGCCGCACCATTGGCAGCAGCATAACGCTCCATGGCATTCTTCACGGTGGTGGAATTGGCAGTCAGGCCGGAAGAAAGGGCGGAGATCAGCACATCGGACTGATAAAAATACTTGGATGCATCCAGAGCGTCCGCTTTTTCGTACCGATTCTTTCCGTCCGCCAGACCCAGGGCTTTCAGGAAGTCCGCACCCTTGGCCTTGTCCACGGCGTACAGGATTTCCACATGACCGTCGGTAGTTTCGGTTTCGCCGTACTGGAAAATATCAGCTACCTTTGCATAAGTAAACTCGACACCCTTAATGGCATATCCGTAGCCGGTTTCGCCGTTGCCCAGAGTGGAGGAAGTGCTGCCGCCCAGGACATTGTTTACCCCGGCTTCGTCATAAACGCCGGTAGACACATAGCTGGAATCCCACACACCGTCCTTTTCGGCGTTGGTCAGATCGTACTTGTAGATGGTCAGAGAGCCGGTTCGGGATTCGTCAATGGTTACATCCTCCAACTCGGCGGCGGAGACAGCGACAGGGAAACACAGCAACATGGTCAGCACCAGAAAGAGGGATAACACTTTGGTAAGGTTTTTCATTTCGCATTTTCCTTTCATAGTTAAAATGGCAAGATAGTTTACATAATTTTGTGACATGGGTGGAAATAAAAAAGCCAGGGCTGATCCCTGGCATGATGGGCAGTATTCATGGCTTACACCAGCCTTTTCTTGCTGTAAATCAGCATAGCAAGACATACAGTGCCAGAGATCATACTGAGGATACGGAAAATCATAGCGGTATTACCTCCTGTGTCGGGCATGGTAAAGGTGCGGGTGTTGGTGACACGAACCGAAAGCGCAAGATCGTCCGCAGGCAGCGCACCTTCATAGGCGGCTTTGTCCAGAAGTTTGTAGCCCTCCGGTGCTTTGGTTTCCGTCAGGCGGTACTGTAGTCCCGGATAGAGGTTGTCCCATTCCAGCAGTCCGTCCGTCCCGGTGGTCAGGCTCCCGTCCGTTACATCGGGATTGGAGCAGCCGCCCCGGACAATGGTTTCGGAGTAGGTCACGGGATGCCAGAGAGAACCGTCCTCACTCCATTCCAGGCGAAATGTTGCCCCTGCCAGAGGGCTGCCGGTAATGTCGATCTTCTCCACAGTCACCTTGCCGGTTCGCAGAGCGTTGACGAACGATACTTCGGCAATCTCACCCTGTTTTACGGTGACGGTCTGTGGATTTTCACTGACGCATTGGTAAAAACTGTTTTCGGGAAGCAGTTCTTCTACCGTGTACTGTCCGGGCAGCAGATTCCCGGTCAGAATAATACCGTCCTTGTTGCTGGCGAAGGGAGAACCGTCCAGAACCTTTCCTTCGGCATCTGTAATCTTGAACTGCCAGCCCTCCACAGAACCGCCGCCCTCCATGGTTTTGGAAATTTTCAGCCTGCCATACTGGACATTGGTGAAGGTGATGGAATTTGAACCCGACATATACCAGATGTTATAACTGGAATTGGATGCTGAGGGCAGATACCGGGTCGCAGTGAACACCGTGGATTCGGAAATATCCCCGGTTCTTGTGATATTCAGGGTATTGCCGCTTTTGCTGAAGCTGGCCCCATTCCCATTGAAGAACGAGAACGCATACAATACCCCATTGGAATCGTAGGCACTGCCGGTGTCCCCGGAGAGCGGAATGGTAGGGGCATTCCCGCTGGAACTGCCGCAAAAGCTGGGGATGGTTTTGGCGGACTGAATCGCAGATACCAGATTATTGTAGCAGGCGGTAAACCCGGACAGGGAGGCTGCACCGGCATTGTAAAAAATATCGCCGGAGGTGCCGCACTCGTTAGAACCGTTTCGGTTGAAGCTGTAAGGGTCTCGAAGACCGCAGACGATTTCATAAATCAGAAATTGGGTGGCGATTCGCAGAGGCACATTGGGGTTGCTGTCCTTTTTGGTGCTGGTAACACTGATAGCGTGGTTCCACTGTTGGTCACTGTACAGCAGGATCAGACCTATGGCCTCCCGTCTGGCAGCAGGCATTGCATACCAGACATTGCTGCCGCTGGTACCGCCATCTCCGTAGAGGGTCACATCCCGGTCAACGGAGTTACCGCTGGTGCTGGCACCGTAGTTCCGCCAAGGCTCAATGCAGTACAGCGGGTCGTCCGCATAAGGAACACCGCCATACCGGGCAAAATGCCAGCCCAGATTCTTAATATAAGCTGTCCGGGTCGTGCCGCTTCCATTTGGCTTGTAAGCACAGGAAACCTGATATTTCAGCCGTGTGGTATAGTCTCCGTTATCTGCAAAGTCGAACAGCATAATGTTTTTTTGCGTGGAAGCGTAGGTTTCGGCATCCGAAAGGCGGTCGTCTTCTGGTACAACAGGAAAATCATCTGACGGATTCTCTGTTTCTTCTGTAGGAGCCTCAGTGGCAGGCTCCGTAGCTTCCGTTGCTGCCTCTGTTGTCTCCATGGTTTCGGTAGTCTCGGGCACTTCTGTTGCAGGCGGCGATTCTTTGACAGTCGTATCTTCGGTGGGCTGTGGCGCTTCCGTTGTAGTTGGCGTGGGAGCTTCTTCTGCCGAGGCGTAAGGAATCATCCCAAAGCACAGCACGAATACCATCAGGAGCGATACGATGCTCCGAAAGTGCTTCATAGTGTTTTCTCCTTCCTTAAAAATGGGATTGCTCCCACCTCAAAGGAGGCGGGAGCCGGTTGTTATGCAGAGAACAGGCCGGACAGCAGAGGAACGAGGGTAATGCCAATCATCGCCACACCACCGCCCGCCATGAGCTGCTTCATGCCCTGGCTCTTTGCTTATGTGCTATAAAGAAGTAATAGAAGTGTAAAAAATTTTGCCGTTCCTATCCGGCACGAAAGAGGTTTGTCGGATAGGTCGGGCATTAGTCGGGCAAGTCTACCTTGCCGACAAAAGAATAATAGATTTCAATATCCTGCCTGCGGGTTTTGTTCTCGTCATAGCTGCACTCATGCACCACGATTTTCTCGATAAACTCACGCAACAGGGTAGGGGTCAGTTCTTCAAAGTTGGTGTGGCTGCGGACAATGTTCATAAACTTTTCCGCATTGACGCTTGCCTCCTGCGCTTTGGAGAGTTCCCCTTGCAGCTCTGCGATACGCTCTTTGAGCTGGCTCTGCTCGGCTTCATAGTCTGCCGACAATTCCATAAAGCGGTCGTCTGAAATGCGCCCGGCTACGCTGTCCTCATACAGACGCTTGAAGATGGCAGACAGTTCCGTTATACGCTTTCCGGCTGCGTCCAGCTCCTTTTTCTTGGCTGCGTTGCGCTTCTTGCCGCCGTCTTCGTTCTGCTGGATCAGCAGCTTCATGAACTGCTTTTCGTGCTTCTCCGCATAGCTGGTCACTTTCCGCAGATTGGCGGTCACGCCCGCTGTCAAAAGGTCGGTGCGGATAAAGTGCGCCGTACAGTCTTTGACACGCTTCTTGTAATTGCCGCAGATATAACAATCCTGCTTGCGGGTCTTGTTTTCGTATCTCTGCTGGTACATAACGCTGCCGCAGTCGGCACAAAAGAGTATGCCGGAGAACAATCCCACTTCATCATAGCGGTTGGGGCGTTTGCGCTGCTTGCGTAATTCCTGCACACGCTCCCATGTGGCAAGGTCGATAATCGGCTCATGGGTGTTCTCAAATACCGCCTGTTTTTCCTCCGGGTTCTCCACGCTGGATTTAACCTTGTAGGAGATTTTCTCGGTCTTGAAGTTTACCGTATGCCCCAGATATTCCTTGCGTTCAAGGATATGGACTACTGTGTTGGTAGACCACTTGTAGGGGTAATCGGGGTAGTAACGGCGGGTGCTGCCCGTCCTGCGGTATTCCAGCGTTCCCGGTGTGGGGATTTCCTGCTCGGTCAGCATACGGGCGATTTTGGTCGGTCCGTTCCCGGCAAGGCACAAGCTGAAAATCTGCTTGACCACCGGGGCGGCTTCTTCGTCAATGATGAAATGTCCGTCCTCGCCTTTGAGGTAGCCATAGACGGGCTGGCTCGTGATGGGCTTGCCACTCATGCCCTTGCTGCGGAAAACTGCCTTGATTTTCTTGCTCGTATCTCTCACCATCCATTCATTGAAAAGATTTTTTAGGGGTGTCAAATCGTTATCGCCCTGTGCGCTGTCCACTCCGTCATTGATAGCGATAAAGCGGACGCCTTTCTTTGGAAAAGTGATTTCTGTAAACATTCCGACTTGCAAGTAGTTTCTGCCCATGCGGGATAGGTCTTTGGTAATGACGCATTTGACCTCGCCGTTTTCCACGCAGTCCATCATCTCCGTGAAGCCGGGTCTTTGAAAAGCTGACGTTAGATAACGATACTTTTGAAAACACTGGAAAATCAAGGTTTTTCGAGCGACGGACAAGC
>PPYF01188195.1_pt1 | contig 32042 bp, 38 predicted proteins | sample 1559871 | NCBI WGS metagenome assembly PPYF01 (sample SAMN08240021, study PRJNA423297) | Human gut metagenome, whole genome shotgun sequencing project.
ACGCCGGGGTGTACGCTTTAATATCTTCGTAGCTGGTTGCGCAGTTTTCATCGTTCAGACCGCGTTCCAGGCCGTAGTTCGCCATGGTCAGGTCATAAACAGTGGTCACCAGCGCGGTACTGCCGTCTGCCAGCTGCAGGCGTTTCACCGGCAGTTTGTGCAGCAGAATGTTTTCCAGTTCAACGCTGGCGAAGTGTTCGGTGCCGTCGCCGCCAAAGTACGGGAAGCCAACCTGCGCCACGTCATCATGGCTGCCCAGCAGGCTGAGGCGCAGTTCAACCTCTTCGCCGGTTTTGCCGTCGCGCTGTTCGAGGTTCCACTTACCTTTATCACCCCAGCGGTAACCGATAGAGCCGTTTGGCGCAATCATTTCACCTTTTTCATCAAAGGCGACGGTTTTCCATTCCGGATGTTCTTCCTGACCCAGGCCGTCCACCAGATCCGCTGCACGCAGCATGCGGCCCGCGGCGTAGAAGCCATCACGCTCTTCCAGCATCACCAGCATTGGCATGTCGGTGTAGCGGCGAACGTAATCGGTGAAGTACTGGCTCGGCTTGTCGAGGTGGAATTCACGCAGCATCACGTGGCCCATCGCCAGCGCCATCGCCGCATCGGTACCCTGCTTCGGTGCTAACCACAGGTCGCACAGCTTGGCGATTTCAGCGTAGTCCGGGGTAATAGCGACGGTTTTGGTGCCTTTATAGCGAACTTCAGTGAAGAAGTGCGCGTCCGGAGTACGCGTTTGCGGAACGTTGGAACCCCAGGCGAGAATGTAGCTGGAGTTGTACCAGTCGGCGGATTCCGGTACGTCAGTCTGCTCGCCCCAGGTCTGCGGAGAGGCAGGCGGCAGGTCACAGTACCAGTCGTAGAAGCTCAGGCAGGTGCCGCCAATCAGGGAGAGATAGCGGGCGCCGGAAGCGTAGGAGACCATCGACATTGCCGGGATCGGCGAGAAGCCAGCTACACGGTCCGGGCCGTAGGTTTTCACGGTGTAAACGTTAGATGCGGCAATCAGCTCGTTCACTTCCTGCCAGGAGGAGCGTACGAAGCCGCCGCGGCCGCGCGCTTGTTTGAAGCTTTTCGCTTTGTCGGCATCTTCAATAATGGATGCCCAGGCATCAACCGGATCGCTGTGCAGCGTTTTCGCTTCACGCCACATTTTCATCAGGCGTTTACGCATCAGCGGATATTTCAGACGGTTGGCGCTATAGAGGTACCAGGAATAGCTCGCCCCACGCGGACAGCCGCGAGGTTCGTGATTTGGCAGATCCGGACGGGTACGCGGATAGTCAGTCTGCTGGGTTTCCCAGGTAACCAGACCGTTTTTTACGTAGATTTTCCAGCTGCAGGAACCGGTGCAGTTTACGCCGTGCGTAGAACGAACGACTTTGTCATGCTGCCAGCGGCTTCGGTATCCATCTTCCCAATCCCGGTTGGTATTTAGAATCTGTCCGTGCCCATCGGCAAATGTTTCACCCTTTTGTTTAAAGTAGCGAAACCGGTCCAGGAATTTACTCATCGGGTCTCTCCTGTTTGGAGCCTGACGGCTCTCTGATAAATCGACATTGCTGAATTTGCAGCGAAGTTAACGCGCTGAAAGATGGAGGGAATTGATAACGATCAAGGCGGACAGGCTTAACAATTGCGGCCAAAAAGTCACATACCACCAAAGTGGTATGCATTTTTATTTTATAATACACTGTAAAATAAGAAATTTTTCTAAATGAATAATGTTTCAGCCTGTAAAAAATTGGTCATCTGGTATTAAGGGGTAGAGTCCTCTTCCCCTCCTGCTAAGCCCACTTTGGCACGCGGCTAAAATTGGCGTAACACCAACAGTATGTTGTAACTAACCTGAGGCGTAATAAAGGCGCGAAAACTCGCGCCTTTATTTTTATATAACGTTAAACGTTATTTTTTGGCTTTGCGACCATATACTGCCCAGGTCACCACCACGCAGACAATATAGAACACGAGGAACACTTTCATCGCGCCAGCCGGTGAACCGGTTAAATCCAGCGAGGTACCGAACGCTTTCGGAATAAAGAAGCCGCCGATAGCGCCAATCGCTGAAATAAAGCCCAGCGCTGCCGCCGTATCGGTGGCCGCTTCGCGCATCGCTTTCTCGTCAGAACCGCCCTCTGCTTTCACGCGATCCATCGTCAGCTTACGGAAGATAACGGAAATCATCTGGAAGGTAGAACCGCTACCCAGACCGGCCGTCAGGAACAGCGCCAGGAAGACCACGTAGAAAGCGATGAAGTTCCCCCCCTCGCCGTTGGTTGGCAGGGTCATGAACAGCAGCGCGCTAAATACCGCCATCAGGATAAAGTTAATCAGCGTTACGCGAGTCCCGCCCAGACGGTCGGAGATAGCCCCGCCCGCAGAACGCGCCAGCGCGCCGATAAACGGCCCGAAGAAGGCGTAATGCAGAATCTGGATATCCGGGAACTGGGTTTTTGACAGCATGGCAAAACCGGCGGAGAAACCGATAAACGAGCCGAAAGTCGCCAGGTATAGCAGGCTCATGATCCACAGGTGACCACGTTTCAGCACCGGAAGCTGCTCTTTCAGCGATGCTTTAGAGGTTGCCAGCTCGTTCATACCAAACCAGGCCGCAAGAGTGAAGATGGCCAGGAACGGTACCCAGATCCACGCCGCATTCGCCAGGAAGAGCTCAGAGCCGTCCGGCTGCTGTACGCCCTGGCTACCGAAGGCGGCAAAGATAGACAGCGAAATCGCCAGTGGAGCCACCAGTTGCATGACGCTCACGCCCATGTTACCCAGCCCGCCGTTCAGGCCCAGTGCGCCGCCCTGCTTCTGTTTCGGGAAGAAGAAGCTAATGTTAGCCATGCTGGAAGCGAAGTTTGCGCCCGCAAAGCCGCACAGTAGAGAGATGATGATAAAGATACTAAACGGCGTAGAGATATCCTGCACCGCAAAACCGAGCCATACGCATGGAATGATTAAGATCCCGGTGCTGAACGCCGTCCAGCGACGGCCACCAAACATCGGCACCATGAAGGAATACGGAACGCGTAGCAGCGCCCCTGACACAGACGGCAGCGCCGTCAGCATGAACAGTTGGTCGGTCGTAAACTGGAAGCCCACTTTTGGTAAATTGACCGCAACGGCGCTGAACAGCATCCATACGCAGAAAGCCAGCAGCAGGCACGGTACTGAAATCCACAGGTTCCGGCTTGCGACGCGATGGCCGCGTTCCTGCCAGAATGCCGGATCTTCCGGACGCCAGTCGGTAATGACAGCGCCGGTTGCCCTTTCGGGGGCAGTGGAGTGACTCATAGACACCTCTGATTATTAATATCAACCCTCGCCACATTAGGGTTTACACCGCGAGGTAAGTTGATATAAATCAAAGGAAAAGTTGGCCGTGGAATGGGCAAAAAAACAGCATCATCCTTAGGGAGTAGTCTTTCTTGCCTAAAAAAACCTGTTTTATCACGTGGCTGTTACGTTGCTACCCCTCTACCCCCGACTCCCTGACCATTCTGGAAATAAAGGGGTAACTCTTTATGGGTATGGGTATACTCCAGGCGATAGCCGAAAATAACGCCACTCGCCGGAGAGTTTTCCGCCAGGAGCCGTATCGCACCATGTTTAGACGTTTTTTTACACCACTCACGCTGGTGAATCAACTGGCCCTCATCGTCCTGCTGTCTACCCTCATCGGGGTGGCGAGCATGATGATTTCCGCACGCCTGGTCAACGGCGTCCAGGGCAGCGCGCACGCTATTAACCAGGCGGGCTCACTGCGCATGCAGAGCTACCGCCTGCTGGCAGCCATTCCGGTACAAGAGAGCGACCAGCCATTGTTTGATGAAATGCAGAAAACCGTGTTCAGCCCGGAACTGCAGCTGGCAGCCGAACGCGATGGTCAGGTGCCGCAGCTCAAAGCATTGCAGCAATACTGGCTTACGCATCTGGCCCCCGATATTCGCGGCGCCAGCAATCAGAATGAAGTCCAGAGCGATGTTTCCGGCTTCGTAAACCGAATTAACCAACTGGTGACCGTCTTCGACCATACTACGGAAGAGCGCATCTCCCACGTGGTATGGATGCACCGCCTGATGGCCTTCTTCATGGCGCTGCTGTTTCTCTTTACCGTGTTCTGGCTGCGCACCCGCCTGCTGCACCCGTGGCGTCAGTTGCTGCGCATGGCGGAAGCCATTAGCCATCGCGACTTCACCTACCGTGCGCAAATCAGCGGACGCAACGAGATGGCGACGCTGGGCATGGCGTTAAACAATATGTCCGCAGAATTAGCGGAAAGCTACGCCTCGCTGGAACGCCGGGTGCAGGAAAAAACGGCGGGCCTGGAACAAAAGAACGCCATTCTCTCCTTCCTGTGGCAAGCCAATCGTCGTTTGCACTCGAACGCACCGCTGTGCGAGCGCATCTCGCCGGTATTGAACGGGCTGCAGGAACTGACGCCGCTGCGCGAAATTGAAGTGCGGGTCTACGACACCGAAGACGAAGAAAACCATCAGGAATTTAGCTGCCATTCAGGCTGGGAATGCGATGATAAAGGCTGCTACCTCTGCCCACGCGATGTCGACATGTCGGCGGTGGAGGGCGCTACGCTGAAATGGCGTCTTACCGACCCGCGTAACCAGTACGGCATCCTGCTGGCGACACTGCCCCACGGGCGCGAGCTGAGTCACGATCAGCAGCAACTGGTCGACACGCTGCTGGAACAGTTAACCTCGACGCTAGCGCTGGATAAACAGCTCGAGCGCCAGCAGCAGTTGATCGTCATGGAAGAGCGTGCCACCATTGCCCGCGAGCTGCATGACTCCATCGCCCAGTCGCTCTCGTGCATGAAAATGCAGGTCAGCTGTCTGCAGATGATGCAGAACGAGCAGTCGTCCCCGGAAAGTCGTGAACTGCTGGGTCAGGTGCGCAACGAGCTAAACACCTCGTGGGCGCAGCTGCGCGAGCTGCTGACCACCTTCCGCCTGAAGTTGACCGAGTCGGGCCTGCGCCCGGCGCTGGAAGGCAGCTGTCTGGAGTACAGTAGCCACTTTGGTTTTCCGGTGCAGCTGGATTACCAGTTGCCGCCACGCTATGTACCGTCGCATCAGGCGATCCACGTGCTGCAAATCGCCCGTGAAGCGCTCAGCAACGCGCTGAAGCACTCCCAGGCCACGGAAGTCAAAGTGACCGTTACCCAGCAGGGTAACCAGGTCAAACTGGTGGTGGCGGATAACGGCTGCGGCGTGCCGCAGCACGCTGAACGCAGCAACCATTATGGTCTTATTATTATGCGCGACCGCGCACAGAGCCTGCGTGGCGATTGCCAGGTTCGTCGTCGCGAAAGCGGCGGTACTGAAGTCGTGGTCTCGTTTATCCCCGAAAAATCGCTTTCAACCTTCCAAGGAGAAATCCATGAGTAATCAGGAACGGGCTACCATCCTGCTAATTGACGATCATCCGATGCTGCGCACCGGCGTAAAACAGCTGGTCAGTATGGCATCGGATATTCAGGTCGTGGGCGAAGCCAGCAATGGCGAGCAAGGCATTGAGCTGGCGGAAACGCTCGACCCGGATCTGATTTTACTGGATCTCAACATGCCCGGTATGAACGGTCTGGAAACCCTCGACAAGCTGCGCGAGAAATCGCTCTCTGGCCGCGTGGTCGTTTTCAGCGTCTCCATGTAGCGCGGCGATTTTTTTTGCACCAAAACGCGATATATTTTGCACTGTCAGAAGGTGCCAAAAAGATACATTCTGCACAGTGCAAAAATGAACGCAAAGAGGGTTTACTGATGCTCTTGCTGTGCCGGATAACGTTTGTAGAGAGTCGAGAGACCGACCCCATATTTGAGAGCTATATCACGATGTGAACAGCCAGACTTAATTTCTCGTTCAAATGCATCCCAGTGCTCATCAGTAAACTTAGGTCTACGACCACCAACTCGCCCCCTAGCGCGGGCTACGGCCAATCCAGCCAGAGTGCGCTCACTATTCAGGTCAGACTCATATTGTGCCGCAGAGAGGATATTACGGAAGTTATAGCGTCCACTTGCGGTGCTCAGGTCAACGCCATCAGTAATAGAACGGATGTTTACATTGCGTTCTGCAAGGCTCTGGAAGGTCAATAAAGCGTGCAGAACGTTGCGGCCAATGCGATCCAGTTTCCAGATGACTAGCTCATCACCAGGCTCTAGCATCTCAACCACTTTCTTCAATATTGGTCGATTCGTCTTACGGCCTGAAGCCTTTTCTTCAAAAATCAACTTACAGCCAGCAGCTCTGAGCGCCTGCATCTGAAGCTCGGTGTCCTGATGGTTACTTGATACTCGTGCATACCCAATAATCATAAAGCGATCTCCTGCTCATCCTTCTGTTCGTCTGTAGAACCAGGTTACCAGAGTTTCACTTCTGACGAAGAGGTTCGCTAACATTAAAAACCGCAATCCCCAATAGACTAAATGCAGCAATAAAAAGGCCGCCCGGAGGCGGCCTACAGCGATGCTTAAATGTGGTTATGGTCCATCCACTGTCTTCCCGATTATCAAAGCGGGGCCAGACATGGTTTTATCTGATGCGGATTCAGTACTCGGCGTTACGTGGATAACAAAATCGTCGTTCAAATCCATAACAACAGGCACAGCGAAAGGTGGATAGTATGTCCCGCATTCGCTTTGGCAGGAAAAGTACCCATCATCTTTAATTAGTACTTCCAGATCACCATTCTTATCAATGGCCTCCTGGAGGATATTAATCAATTCTGACGCTAACATAACAACCTCGTCTAAGTTGCTCGTCATGTTATCGATGGCAGGCGGTGACGATGCCGCTTTTCGGGAGCTACCCTAGCCAAGAATGATTATACATCATGCTCCTATCAAAGGTTGGTTTGGGAAATGCGGCGACAAAGGACGTGGGGACGACGACGGGCACTGTTGCTGCTGGTGATGACCCACGGTTTTTGATGGCTAATCAGATTGGGTATGCATTGTTGAGTCTTGGGACAGTTGCGCTTGGTAATCGCTACGTTCTAGAAAACCCTTATGGCAATAGCACGCCTGTTATTACCATGTGTGAAATCTTCCACTCTGGAATACAAAAGTGGGTAACTACGCCATGGACATACTCTGGTGGTGTTTCTTATGGAATTAGCAGTGCCTATTCAGAAGGGGAAGGTGTTGTTGTTAGGGCCGCTAGCACGGCTTTTGTGGCTAATACTACCAATTCAGGAACATCTCAGGAATTTGCAAGCAACTACAGCACACCATCACCTGTTCGCGTGCACGTTTGGGAGGTAAAAAACTAATGAAAACAATTTATGTAAATTCAGTGGATAATCGCTCATACGGATTTAGTCCAAAATTATGGGGTGGAAATTGTTATCCTGTAGCTGTTGATGATGATTTTGTCGGAGGTAATGGAACATTTAATCCTGATTCTGGCGAATTTATTCCAGATGCCCATTATATGCGCACTCATGATGACGATGTATATGATGCCGAATTGCAGCGCCAGCAATTAATTGACGCTGCAATGCAATCAATCAGTATGATACAACTGAAAATACAGGCTAGTAGAAAACTGACGGACTCAGAACAGGATAAACTCAATACAACGCTAGATTATATCGACGCAGTGACGGCAACTGATACTAGCACGGCCCCCGATATTGAGTGGCCTACACTTCCTGTTCAGGAATAGCATTTAAATGCGCTGTGATCTCTTCTTCTGTCGCAGCGCGAGCCCCTTCTAATTTGTCTCCTGTGTAAATCCACCCTTCTGGATGTATCCAGAACTTCAGCTCTTCTACTTCCATATTTCCTCCCGCTTATTGATAAAGAATCCGGAACTCTAAAGCCCATTGAGCGTAATCAACAGCGGCGTTAGCTCCGCTAGATTTAAGCGTCACCAGATCGCCACTTGGGCCGCTGTTATATTGAACGTATGTGGATGTCAGAAGAGCACCAAGTGACCCTGGCCCCAAACCGGTGGACGTACTTGGATATCGAGGGCCAAACCCTATAGCGTATTCACCCACAGCGTATCCGTTATTTGCAACCAGGCATCTTAGGCGAACACTAAGAATACAGAGGTCTGGGTCTATCGGCAGGCCATGATTCACTATCGTGGCTGTATTGCTGACCATCTTCTGCCCAGGTGAAACCCATTTTTTAAGCTTGTAACGCGTGTCAGCCTGGCTTGTATTAGGCAGTTGGTTTGAGCCTGTTCCAACATCGGCAGATGCCGCCGAACCAAACGTATCTGGTAAACCTCCCAAACCAAGCTTTGAGAGGACGCCTGCGGCATCAGTCTGGGCAAGCACCTCTCTGGCGAACGCTGTCAGGTCTGTTAATGACGCGCCTTTAGGCCCCGTGAAATACGGAAGTTTGTTAGCTGCACCGACCAGAGAAGCCAGCGCACCCAGAGTATCGTTACTAGGGGCATAGAGTTTATTCAACGCTGCCAGAAGCTGACCAGCAGTTGAATCTGGGGCCATCGTGGCAGCTGTAAGAATGGCAATCAGCTCGCTTTGAACATCGCGAATAGATGCCTGTTCATTATTAAGGTGTTCTGCCGGGACAATCGTACCTTCCTCACCTGTTGCAGGATTACCGTCATGGAAGATTTTATCCGGGGTATCAATGGGAGGCATTAACGGTTTCATTATGAATTTCCCTGGTAGGCAAAATAACAATAGGTATGAGCGGGTTTGAGGTCTTTAAACATCTCTTCGATGATAGGGTCTCCAAATGAGGTCAAACGCTCACCAGCAGCAGAAGCACCCGCCCGAAAACGGAATGCTATTGTTTTCGAATTACTGACGTTGACCAGCCAGACCCATATAGTGTCTTTATCCCAGAGCCGGTCACCAGCTCGGCTGCTACCAGCACGGAACTGTGTAGGCTCTTCGATGGAAATATCGTAGCCAAGGCGGGCTGCAAGGCGGGTGAAGTAAGGGATACTCAGCCCCCCGGTTTCAGACAGTTTCGCCAGCACCCGCTGTTGGCGTTGCTGAAAACTGGCATCAGGAGATGAAGTGAGCCCAAGAACGCGCTCCCAGTCGGCAAGAAGTACGCCTGCACGGTAAGGAGTGACCGCACCCTCGACAATATCAGCCGATGATCCAATATCATCAAAGACATGAGACTCAGCCTGTAGTGAGGCTGAAAGAGTGGGCTGAGATGTCGCGTAACTACCCTTTGGCAGCAAAAGGTTCAGGATGGTAAAGGCGCTCATAGTGACTCAACCTCCACATTTCCGAGGCGAAGCCATTCAATTGCTGTCGCATCAGTCACGGGAACAATATTCGCTGCTGGTGTAACCATCTCAATATCAGTGATGCCGGGGATAAGCGAAATCAGTGTCGATGCCTGGCTACGGATGAAAGAATCACCCGGTTCCCGACGTGCATCGTCTTCCTGCAATGCTGAAGATATGGCTGCTTTGGCTTCTGCGAGAGTGATGCCGTCAAGTGAGACTTTGACGTGGACATCAAAGTTCTTGATTGTCGGCCCCAGAACAATAATGCCTTTGGCCGTAACTGGACGGACATCGTTAATATGATCCGTTACCCGATCAATGACATCCTGAGATGGCAAGCCACCGGCTGAAGTAATAACAATATCAACCGTACCAAGCCCCCGGCGCAAAGGATAAATATAAGCAGCTGTGACACCGGATACTTCGAGCGCCCATCGCTTATAGTCATATTTATTTCCACCTGCGGGTGGTCGACGAATAATTTCCAGCAAACGTGCCAGCAGCTCATCGTCAGTCTCTTCTTCAGTTCCTCCAGCCATAACGCCCACTGTCACCGAACTGTCAAATCCAGCAGGAGTGTTGGTTAGCGTAGCCGTCGTGGCAGCAGTATTCCCCGCTGTACCGATAAGTGCTGAAACCGCCTGAGTCGTTCCCTGGCCGTTGGTACCAATGACCACTTCATCAATAGTGCTCCATGTCAGATTATCACGCTTGAATACCAGCCCCGCTGCGGCACGCGTTCCCGACTGCCCTGTGAAGGTTGCCGGGCCACTTGCACTGTTTGCCGGTTTTTTTGTCAGGCCACGAATTCGCGCATGAAGATACAGGTATTCCGGGTCAGCAGTGTCGGGGAACACTTGTCGGATAATCCACGCCTGGTGCTGATAGCAGCCTTCAGCAACGCTGCCGACGGCCGATGCGCGAATGTACCAGTCACTGTCAGGGCCAAGCTTACTGTCTGGCAACTGAAGCAGGTTTTTAATATCACGTAGCTGGTCATCACGTACCTGCGCCGCAGTTTTAGTAGTAAATGGCATCAGCTCACCTTAACCGGGTATTTCCAGGTCTGTGAAACGTTGGTCGAGGACATCACTGTGACCAGAAGGAGCAACCAGCCCGGCTGATAGCTTTCGGTCTGCACGACAATACTGCTGGCCCGGCCATCATCCAGTAATGGCTGGAGAGCCTGCTCAGCGTATTGCCGGGCCAGCAGACGAACGCGGGATTTATCTTTTTCACGCTGGAGTAAATGAAGTTTTGAACCGAGTGACGGGTCCGCCCACCATGAGCCGAGAGGTGTCATCAGGCGAATATAAACAGCATTCGCCAGGGTATCGGATGATTCGCCGGTATAATCACCGGTCACAGGGTCAATAAGCATTTCCATACCGATATACTATCGGTATGGAATATTTAAATAATGCTGATGGGGTTCAGTGGTATTTAAAGGCGGGAGAAAATAAACAATATCATGAATTACATTTGCTGATTGGGTTTATCTGTTGTTCCGGCATCGCCGCCATGCTCATGGTCGTGGTCGTCAAATGTGTCTCGCATAGCCTGCACTGAGGATTTACTGTCAGAAACATCATTCGTTCCGTGGAGTAATGGTGTGTCAAATTGTGCCCCCGTGGTCGCAGTTACATCAAAATCTTCTGTCACGACTTTGAATTGTTTTTTTGCATTCATCAAAAAATAATCACAGTTCGCTTCAATAAGTTTCCCGCGCTTCAGGACAATATTGCTGCCTTCATCCGTATAGATAGCAACCTCCCCGGATTTCAGCGCTTTAAGACGATAACCCCCATGCTCTGTTGCAATGATAATACTGTGGCTGGTGAGGCCATTAAGCGGCAATATGATCGCTTTCGTCCCCGGCTGCGGGTTAGACGTAAAACCATAGTGCTGGTACAACTCGGCGTCCTGAAGTACCTCACCATGTACGCCTTTAACCTGGACAGTCTGTACGTCGCCGTTGCTGTTAGTGCGGGTTAAAACACCTCTGAATGCCTTTCTTATACGGTTTAACGCACTGTTAATTCTGCTGTCAATTTTATTCCACATCGATAATCTCCAGCTCTTTATTAGTCTTAGTGCGGCGTTTTCGGGTCTTGCGTTTTTTCGGAAACGCATCGGGTATCCAGATGCCGTCTTCTTTAAACCGAAGGGTTGTAATAGCACCGTCAGGACGACCACCTGAGAATTCTCGCCCCATCAGAAAATAAATATCGTCAATGCCCAGGATATCGCTGCGCACCCGTATACGCTGGCCGGGTTGCCAGAGCTTGCCACTGGACATGCGATGCCCCTGAACGACAGCGGTAAGGTCGTAGCCATTAAGTCTGGCATCAGCCATCGCTTTTCTGGCCCTGAAATCAGTCTGTTCCTGGTTGTCAGCATCACCAACCATCATGATTTGTGGTCGATAATAGGGGACCGTAGTGTCACGTACCGTGCTGCGCAGGCCATGCTGCCCTGTTTCAGGCGTCCCGGTGGTCATTAAGATATCGTCATCATCTGAAACCCCAGCCGAATCATCCGCTGGCTGTGCGAATGTAGCCGCATCGTGAGCCGTATCACTACCATCGTCTACGTCTATAATTTCAGTGTCATTCTTTGCTGATTTACTACCCTGCGCGTGACCTTGCGCCAGCACAGTCAGCTCGGAGAAACTCCCGTTTATGGATGAACGGTCATTCAGATCAAGGACATTGGTGCCTTTACCATCACGGTTCAGGATGAGTGTTGCCACTGGGTCGGCGGTGTAGTCCGGCCCCCCTATAACCAGTGTTCCATCAGGATCAAACCATGGCCACAGGCCACGGGCGGAAGCAGCTCGCTCCAGCGTATCCCAGGCTCGCTCACCGGGCTCAACGCTGACCTTGTCGCTCTGAATAGAGGACTCGGCCATGATGCGGATATTTTTCACACCCAGCGGTCGGACAACTCTGGCGATCACTTCTTCCAGACTTAACTGGCGGGACGTGAATACCGGTGAAGCACAGTCAACCAGCACTGCCGAACCATCGCGGCCAGTGACAGTGAGTGAGACTTGCTGGCGGGAGACTCGACGCTGTACGGCATCAATACGTCCGGACATCACGACATCATTACCAATCCTTACCACCACTGGTGCGCCGCGCTGGATTACCGCCGGGAACTTACCTTCAGGCAGTCCCAGCGTAACGCTCCAGGCATCTGCCGGAACCAGGAAATCGGAATCAATCTGATAGCGGCTCCAGGCACTGTGCACCTTGCCGTCTATGACCAGAGTGACCTTATCCTGCTCTGTTTTATCGGGAGTAGGCATTCAGAATATCTCCGGTTTTAATGGCATTAGGGTTGCGTAATGAGGGGTTGAGGCGAAGCAGCTCGGTGGCGCGGGTATAATCTCCATACCACTGATGCGCCAGCAGATGCAGGTTAGTCTCCGCATTGACGACGCGTGTTGTCAGCGGAGGGCGCTGCATCATTACCGCAGTAGCTTGTTCCTGCACGATGATCGCCAGCGTCTTGAGGTCATCGACCACCGGTAACCAGGAGATACCAGATGGGGCTGACGTGGAGCTTACATTCTGCGTATCACTGGCGAATGCATCACGGATTTGCGTGATAGCTACCTGCAATGATGTTCGGGTATCACCGGCAATACGTTCGATATCATCCGGGGAGAGCAAATCCCCGAGGTCCTGATCGCTCAGAATATCTGTCGCATCCAGCACCATTTGCAGTGCGACCTGCACTTTGACCGCAGTGACCAGGGTAGTGATATCGTCAACGGATGAACCACCCGGAACGATAACAGATGCAGAGGTCTGCCCGGTGACGATTTGCTCTGGCAGAGCCGCCACATCTTGAAGAGCCGTACGCCCACGCCCCCAGTCAGCCATGACGATACCAGCAACCCCAGTAACATCGGCTGACTTCGCATAACTTCCTGGATTGCTGCTGACGGACGATTTGGAAGACAATGATGTGAGTGACAGTGCATTCTGAAGGTCATTCATAAATGCCGCCGGATAGTTAATGAAATCCGTCGTGCTGCTGACAAAGCCGGTAAGTTCACCTTTGAGGACAGTCACCATACCCAGTGCCGTCGTTGCCAGTGATTTGGCCCGCTTCATCCATTTCTTTGCTGTGCGGAGTGGTGACAGGAGGTCATCAATAGCATTTTGAATGCCATCAAGCGCCGATTGTACCTGATTGAAGGCGATATCAGCCTGCGACAATGGGTCGCTTTCGCCAAACAAGGCAATGCCCGGTTTGGCCTGAATAAAGACCACCTCGACCACGCAGTAGTCCACGTTCTCTGCTTCATGAGACGCCTGGTATTCGATGCACTGCATATAGAGCATTGAACCAAATACCGGGTGGATCATCTCAGCGCTGCCACGCACATCGAGCGCGGCCAGAAATGCCTGCAACCGGGTTTCATAGTCATCACCCCAGAATAAGGCGGTCACCCTCAAATTGCGTGGTTTACGGCCAAGGTCTTCAACATCACCTCCGTCCACATAGGGATACTCATAAACAGCAGTATCCCGGCTGGCACTATCACGTGTGTTAACAATATCAAAGCGAACGCCACGGAATGAGGCATCCTGTAGGGATTCTTCCCAGCTCACTGAGGGCCTCCTGTCGAACCGCGGTTCGACTGTTCACCATTGTATTCATTGACGGCCTGAGCAATTTCACGTTCATTAAGCATCACTTTAGTCGTGATCGTAACAGGCTGACTTTTTTGCTGTTGAGGAAGTAAATATGACGGCACACCTGTCGTGGCTGGGTCAACCTGTCCGATAGTAGAAGGCGAATTCCACCAGGAGCTAAATGCTTTACCCGGATCGATATCGAAGAGTGGCTTCTTATTCTTATCCCGCTCTTTCATTTTTTTGATGAGAAATTCGCCAGTGCTCATGCCGGCATTAACAGCATCATCACGTGCATCATCATAGGTATTGTTAAGGTCATAGGCTGCATAAGCGGCAGCCAGAGGGCCTGCAATTCGCCATGATAGAGGACCACCACCTTTTGTGATTGCTCCCCAGGTGCGCCCCAGAACACCACTACCTCCAGCACCGCCACCAGGTAACTTAATGCCACCGGGTAATTTAACTCCACCACCCGTGAGGAAGCTCAGGCCTGCGAATGCGATAGCAGCGGCTGACATTGCTTTAATCGCTGTAGTTGCCCCTGAAATTGCTGTTGTTAATTCTGGGTATTCTTTTGAATAGTCGGCCAGCTTGCTGGCGAGGTCGCCATATAAATCCGCAACAGGTTTCATTGAATCCTGCTCAGCGAACATTTTCTCGGATTCTAGCTGCTTGGATTTGAAATCGGGCGTGGATGAAATCACATCAAACGATGCTTCGCCAGCCCCCGTAGAATTACGAGTACCTGAAATTTGGTTTTTAATATATTCCCGCTGAAGAATATTTGTTGTTAATGCAGCTCCAGCTTCTCTATCAGCAATAATCTTTGATGTAATCGAGGAAATAAGAACCTTCAGCGCAGCATCCGCATTATTTCCTTTTTCTGTCCCTTTGAATTTTTTTGATTCTGCTCGTAGACGCTGAACACCTTTATCGGATGAAACGATACTATCTACCGCCTTCATAAAGGCATCAGAAGTATTCACACCTTGCGAGCGCTGTTGATATAGATACTCCATATACGGGACCGTTTTACCATCCTTCCCACGAAAACGATAATTTTTCATGGCGTTCTGCGTATCAGCGCTTGTGATTTTATTTAAATAGTTTTCTACATTAGTTGCAGCTGAATCTGGTGAGCCAGACGTTAATGCGTTAGCCTGATTCATCGCCAGTAATTTATCATAGTCCTGAAGACCTCTCATTCCTAATTTACTGGCAGCGGCCATCTGTGTTGATAGTTTGGCCGCCATATCGGATAACTCAAAACTGCCATTCTCACTAGAGCGAACAGACTTATCAAAAAATGTAGGTAAGTCTTCTGGTTTAATGCCAAAGTTTGCTATTCCAGCTGATGCTATTTTCGCTAAGTCTTCCGGGTTAGCACCAGTAGCAGTAGCGTATTTCATAACATCAGGTAGTATTTTCATGGCGGTATTATTATCAACCTGGCCAGCAGCAAATAGCGAGCCAAGGGTTGACTGCGCCGCCTCTGGTGTTCCACCACCTTTACGAACGGATTCGCGAATAGCATTATTTATTATCGGAATTTTTTTCTTTCTCTCTTCAGGCGATAACTCATTAAATGCTGTATTAGCAATCCCTGCATTTGTACGTTCGAATGCCATCTGCCGCTGTACCGGGTCTTTGATTACCATTGCAGCAGCGGTAACACCACCCGCCACAGCCGCAACAGTTGAGCCTACTGCTTTGATTTTTTGCATTCGGCTCATCGTTTCGCTGACACCAACCAACTCAGTGCGCAGCTTGCTAACGCGCTCAGTCATGGCCCTGAATGCACGGTTCTGTTCATTCGCCGACATCGTACCCGCTCGGGTCAGTCGATTATAGGCAGCCTGCGTCTGCTGGATTTCACGCTGAATTTCACGCTCTGAACGGATGCCAAGCGATGAACGCGCCGAACTGGCGCGACGGTACTCATCCTGAAGCGTTCGCGATGCACGAATAGCCGAACTGGTATTTTGCTGTTGTGACTTTGCCTGCTCATCACCGGCTTTTTGCGTCGCCCGGGTCTGCTTGATGATGTCCTGCATTGCCTGCTTCAGGACTTTCGAAGCACCATCACGGGCCAGAAGGGAGAGCGCAAGCTGAAGGTTGCGTGCCATAGGTTATCTCCGGACGGGTTTCTTTTTGCGTCGGGATTTGACGCTGCGCACAGTGCGCGAAGAGGTTTTATCAGACTTTTTGCCGTGCAGACGGGTCAGTGCGTCGATATGCGCGTCCAGTTCTGGACGCGTCATGTTTCCGATTTGCTGCTCGCTTATGCCGTATTTTCCGAGTGCGAGGACGGTGAGTCGGTAGCCGCTGATGCGCTGCTCAAACGCATCCGCTTTTTTTTAGCGGCTTCAATCTGCGCATCAATGATGTCGAAGTCATCATCATTGAGCTCGTTAAGCAGCAGCTCTGGCGTGATGTCTTCTTTGGCTAAGTCACCCAAAGCGGTTAATGCGCTGGCCATCACAGCCACACGGTAGTACATCCCGGCTGAAGCCCCCTCCGTGGTGCCGCAGGCTTCATCCGTCAGACGCAGCGCTTCGATGGTGTCTTTCACTACCGGCAGACCAACGCTGAAATCGTAATGCACTTTATCACCGGCTTTAACGCCGTATAAAAGCTCGTGTTTTTCCATTATTCAGTGACCTCACGTAATGCCTGCATGGTGATATCCCGGCGGGCTTCATTATCCACGGAGTAGGTTTTCCCTACCGTCAGGGTAAAGCAGTCCAGGTAGGACGTGCGTTTTCCTGTATTACTGAGTGGGTACTCGGTAATCTTCGACCCTTCAATAGCCTGCCAGTCGAGGTCGCCAGATGCGGGGATCACCACAGTCAGTGAAAGCTGAATCTCGGCGATACCACGGGAGAACCCTTTAGCGCGTCCGGTACGGTTCATGGTTTTCACCAGCTTACGACCGGTATTGGTATCGACCTTGAGGTCAGTGACCTCAATCTCCTGGCCATCCACTTCCATGACGATGGCCCCAACGTATTCTTCAAGTGCCATATTCAGTCACTCCTTACAGGTAAAGGTCGATGCGACCCGCGAAGACATGGAGACCGTTCACCACGTCTGCCGGAATACGCGCATTGAGGCGGTTAGCATCCTGAGAGTCTTTCTCTGCGATCAAATCGGCGCGATTGGCCATCACGTTCTCAACAATCTCCAGCTCTTCAAGCTTCAGCAGCACGTCCAGCAGCTCGCTTTCTACTTTTGGCGGCGTACGCGTGCTGAGTTTGTCGCGCGGGAATCGAAGGGAAATACGTTCGCGGCATGACTTGCGGACGTAATCCAGCGTACGAATAGTGGTCAGGTCGAGTAAGGCCACATCGTCAACGCCTTCGGCATTACGGGTATACGTGGTGATAGCGCGGACGATCTGAACCTTATCACCTGGCCCGATTTCAAATGGCGTCACCCCATTATGCAGGGCGTTTTCCTGCTCAGTACGACCCGGCCAGTTCTCCATCGCGGTTACGTCAAGCGCATCCATAGCCAGGGTGTTGAGAGGACGGGCCGGGTCTTCTTCCGAGGCGATCACTGCCGCATAGGAAGCCGCAATTTCGCACGGCAACTTGACCGAGCCGTTATGCCACCCCAGCGTGATACGGCCTTCATTAAGCGATTCCGCCAGCGTAATCGCGGAGCTGAGACTTTTCTTCCAGCCTGCGACACCAATAGCACCACGCTGCTCAAGAGGGCCGCTGACATTGGTCAGATGAGAGCGCAGCGTAGTCAGGGAGGGCTGATCGTTATAAGGTGACACCACGATGTTGTGGCCACCGGCGAACGCCGCCGCGAGCACGGGAGCAAGATCGTAATTCCCGCTCCCGCCCGCCATAGCCGTCACGGCCACTGTGGTTCCCGCCGCTCCCGTAATGGCTCGCAGGGAGATATCATTACCATCACCCCCTTTAGTTCTGGCCGTAAAGGTCAGCACGCCCTGAGCGCTGGTAACCGTCACTGGCAGGTCTGGAGACGCAGCAACCGCAGCCATTAACCCTGTGGTAATAACATCCACGGTATCACCGGATGCGACGGCCACATCAAGACGAGTATCACCGATATAAACACTCAGCGTGCCATTGCCGGTTGCGGGCCCCGTGATGGTGACATTTCCGGTAGCGGCAGCCGCGCCAGCGGGTTCAGTAATTGTGCTGCTTCCTCCGGCCATATCGGCAACGGTCGCTGTCACACCCGTAGCCGTTGCTGAAGAGACGACGGTGATCGCATTTCCCGCCGTTCCGGGCTGTTTTGCCGTCAGAGTGACCACAGCAGCCTGAGCTGATGCCGTTACCGGCAACGAGGATTTTGCGGTAATAGCTGCCGCCAGCGCGGTGGCAATGGCCTGTGCGGTATCAGCATCGCTGACAGCAGCTGTCACATCAGTACCATTGATGGTGGCTTTCACTTCCCCGGCCGCGGTTGCGGGGCCGGTCAGCGTAATTTTCCCTGTGGCGGCAATCTGTGTCTGATTGCCGCGAGAGCCGATCATCTGCAAAGACAGGTACGGATTAGACTTGATCGCTGCACGTGCCATCAGATGTCCCAGCGAGCCGCGCCCGAAGAGTGTCGCAGCCTGTTCGTCTGAGTAAATATCAACGATTTGCAGATGCTGTGCCGTTCCGGTAGGCAGGATTGGCGTCATCATCAGCACCCGCTGAAGGTTGCCTGGCAGAGTGCGTACGGCGAGGCGGGTATTGAACTCAAAGTACTTACCCGGCTTGCGAATGCTGCTGCCGATTTCGAAAAATTCAACGTTTGGACTGGACACGTTTCACCTCTTTTTCAGGAATATCCGTAATGGCAGGCTGCTCTGCTTGCTCCGGGAGAACCTCAACCAGATCGCCATTCATAATCTGGCGCAGGTAATAGGCGGTCTCAGGAACTGTGATGGCCTTTGCGTCGGTGATATAACGGCGCGGGGTATTCTCCATCGGGACCCGGATACCCTCACGGGCTTTAACTGTTTTTACTGGCATGGGGAATAATGTCCTCTGCATCAGCCCGGTCATCGCCGGGCTCCAGGTAATAACTCAAATTGGTTGATAACCACGCTGGATCATCTTCAGTCGTTTTGCCGCCATACGGAGCAAACAGGTTGTCCTCATGCCCAGCCGGGGCGTTCTCCAGAGGGAAACGACCATTCTCCAGTGCGCTTTCTACCCATTTGGTATCGAATTCGCAGGCAAACACTGACAGTGCACTGCGTTCATATTGGGTGTTAAACAGGGTTCGAACCTTGCCCGGTAACAACGCATCAATTTTCAGTCCTGCATCATCAAAATCCTGTCCGGACAGAAGACGTCTGACGGCGGCTACCATCCGGTATGTGCCGATTTCATCCTTGCCGACACCACCGGTGCGGGAGGCCTCTTCGCTGCGCACACTTCGGTCGCCAACAATGACCACAAATCGACCATAGGTAACGAATTTATTGCGGGCAGTGCTGCTGCGTTCAGTCTTCTGAATACCACCAAACGTGACCCATACGCCGGGTAGCTGGCGGACGACCTCTGCTGGCTCGCCGTCCATTTCGCCACCATAGGAGCAAACATCCCTGACCATCCTGCCAAGGCCCTGTTTCAGACGGGCAACGATAGCCTGCTCTATCTGCGTGATAACCATCAGAATCCGCCTCCATCCGTCTGGTCGCGTCCAAAGACACGCCCACCAGATACGACTTTCGCCCCGGAAGTGCTGCGTATTACCGCCCCGGCCCCCGTACGCCCCAGCGAAATTTTTCCGGAAGCCACCTTTTCCAGATATCGGATGGTGTCTTCGTAACGTTCGCGAATCTCCTGGGTCATCTGGGTGTCGGCACCGCACAACAGATAACGTGTGATATTGCAGCACTTACCCACCAGAACCCGGGGTTCATCAGACCATGGCACCGGGTAGCGACCGCAGAGATAACCGTCGATTTCGGCGCTGGCCTGCGACAGTGCGGCGCTCATAACATCGTCATCAATCAGCCCGGTTAAATCCCGGTCGGTGATGGCGATGCATTCCCGCTCGCCAAACGCTTTCACCATGTCATCTCGGGTCGCATACATGGGTTAACCCTTTTTCTTGCCTGACGTTTTATCGTCAGCAGAGTCTGCCTCATTGGCAGCGTCCGCTTTCGTATCTTGCGCCGGTTCGGCAACCTGTGTGCCATCACTCCCGGTAGCAGTCAGCAGCCCCAGCTTTGCCGCCAGTTCGTCACGTTCGGCTGTCACGGTATCGAGTTTCGACTTCAGCTCGCTGGCATCGCTATTGAGCTGAAGTACGACGGCTTCGAGCTCAACGATACGATTACCGGCGTCAACCAGCGCAGTATGCACATTGCCGGTTTCCGCGCCTTCCGCCACCTCAATGACGATAAGGTTTGGCTCTGATTTCAGCTCCTGCAACTGCGCCTGGGTGAAGTAATCATCACCGTACGTGGTAGTGGTTTCGCTGTGGGCGATGCCGCAGCGGCGAAAGCCATCGCGTTTCGCAGTGATTTGAATCGGCATTACGCAACACTCCCATCAGAGCCATAGCCCATCTGCCAGAAACCATAGCCACCGTTGGCACGGGCTTCGGCACCGAAACGAAACTTCTTATTCATAAAGACGTTATCGTTGCTGTAGTCCGTCTGTTCGACGAAGTCCGGTTTTTTACGTTCCTGATAAATCAGCGGCTTCATCAGCTTACTGGTATCCAGCAGGAACCAGGCTGTATCAGATTTGAGGTTTGGCACCACCATCACCTCGGACGTGCCCTTATAGATGTTCGGGGTGTTGTCCGGGAAACGGTCTGCCGTCATCAGATAGTTAGCGACGTCTTCCAGCGCCGGTGGCACCACCAGAACGGTCGGGTTAATACGCAGGGATTCACCTTCTTCATCCTTGAAGCTACGCATCGCAGTACGGGCGGCCCCATAACTTGCCTGCGCTTTGGCCAGCGTATCGGCATTAAGTTTTTTGGTCCCCTTGTTGGAGACAGAGACCCCGTTGACCGGATGGTCGCTATCAAAGAAGAACTGACCGTCGTAGCACAGGTTTTTAAAACCATCGCTCAGTAGCGCAAAGACGATATCGGCGGGCAGTTCAGCCGCTGACTGTCCCGCAGCCTGAGCCTGCTGAGCATAGCCAAGGAGCTGGTCATCTTCGATATCGTTGCGATCAACTTCGACGGTCGCTTCCCAGTCTTTGTTCTGGATGGTGTAGTTAAAGGCAGCGAGGGACTTAATAACCTTTTCACCAATCCATTCCCGCATTTTAGGGAAGCGGCTCAGCCAGGAATAATCGTTCTGGCTACCGGTGGATGGCACCACCATGGCAACTTTTTGCCAGTCTGACGGGGTCTGGGTGAAGGCCTTCTGAAAGGTGGCTTTCAGATTGATAAAAATGGATTTAACGTTCTGTTTATTGACTAACACTGTGATTCTCCTGTCAGAAATAGACCCAGACACCGTCGGCTTCGATCCCGGCGACTTTGCCTGCGTACGGACGTTTGTCTGTGTCGCTGGTCTTGGCCACCGTCACGCTGTCCACGACGTAACAGTTTTTCCCCACCTCAGCCTGGGTTACCGGGTCGGCGGTACTGTTGGCAAAAAGGAAGCCCCGGCCACGGCGAATAATGACCAGCGCATCGCCATCAGCGCCACCCGTGTTATCTGCCCAGCCATCCGATACACCGAGGACCGTCTGCGTGGATGCCGCAGCGCCAGCACTTGCCGGAACGGCATAGCCGGTCGCATTGACGGCGACCATATGGCCACCATAAATCACGGTCGCAGCAGCCATCGGCTGAGGACCCAGCTTTTCGTCACGATGAGGGGTATTGCGATCACCGGTCATTACTTCGCTCCTTTATAGAAAGAAGAGATTTCATCGGGGTCGGTGCCCATCAGGGAGCAGACCGCGACATTCAATGTGTCGTCATCACCCGCAGGCTCACGCTCAGGCGCACCTTTTGGTGGCAGGCCACCCGTCTGGCTGTGACTCAACGCAGCAATCTTCGGTGCCTTATCAATGAAAGCGGTAAGGCTTGCCGGGTCGGACTTTGCCAGTGACTTCGCCCACGCTTCCTGTGCCGGTAGTAATCGGCCATCACTCAGCGCAACCGTGACGAGACTTTCTGCCTGCTGGATGGCCAGCGCGGCTTCGTTCGTCGAACCCGCTTTTGCGACAGCCTGCTGAATTGCACTGTTCATGACCTCAACAGCCACCCATTTTGCCGGGTCAGGACTCTCGACCTGGGCGCTCAGTTGAGCAATGGACTGCTCACGCTGGGCAAGGATCTCAATCAGGCTGACTGAAGCCGCTGCCGTTCCCTGACCACCGGACAGTTGGTCAATGAGCTTGTTCAGCTCGGCAATAATGTCGTCCTGGGTTGCTGTGATCGGCAGATTAAGCATCCAGCGAAGACGCTCTAATAACTCATCCATCGTGGTGGAGTCCTCTGGTTGTGGATTGTCGGTGGCGCTCAGGAGCGAGGCGGCGGCCAGAATGACCTCATCCATGCCATCGAGTGCCGGGGTATTGGTCAGCGCAGCATTAATCAGCAGCTGCACATAGCCATCGGGTTTGCTGTAAGCAAATAAAGGAGAGATATAGCGGTACTCATCGGCAGCAATCATCTCTGCCGCGCGAGCGGTCCAGGCAACGTCGATCGCAAAAAGGCCTTCACCTTCTCGCCATTCCAGTTGCTTGAACCAGCCCGCAGCCGGAACGGGCAGACCGTTGGTCTTTGCCTGTTGTACCTGATGTTCATAATCCAGCATGTAGGGCGTCTGACGTGCATCTGCCTGAGCAATCAGCGCAGCAGCAATCTCCGCCGTCATGACCCAGTGCGCGACATCATCAGGACGACCGTCCATCGCCCGGAACTCACCAGCCGGAAATAACTGGATGACACCGGGAGTCGCTTTGTTGATTTCAATTGCCAGAGCGGCGATACATGTTTTCATGCCGCCCAGAGTACGGCAGCGGGAAAAAGATGATTAGCCTGAGGGACTTCAGTGGGGAGTTATTGAGGTGAAACAGACACCAGAGGGGAGAGAACAAAGGAGAAAGCACGACAAACGTTTTTAAACCCCTTTTAAAAACGCCTGTCGGGTCGCATGACGAATCAGTCTACCACTTTTCTATTAAACGCGTCATGGTGGCTCTCGCTTCGCTTAATGGCCTATTCGATAATCCGCTGCAAATAGGTCTCAATAGTCGTTTCCATACCGCTGATATCATCCTCGGTCAGATGCAGGAACGGTCGGGCTGGCATCGTGATTTTATATTCCCCGATGGTGTTCCATTGAGAGAAGTTGGATCGGGACTTTTTGACGAACCGATTACCGACGCTGCCATTTTTATGCTGGCGGTAATAGGCCTGCTGGCTGCGGGCGGCGATATTAATTTCGCCACCTTCCTGGTGGATACGGGCATATTTGACATTGGTGCCGACAACCGCTTCGTCATTGGTGCTGTACTGGGTGATGCTTTTGGCCAGTCGTCCGGATTTTTGCAGGATTTTACCGCCATGACGCTTGCGTGCATATCGGGGACTCCAGCCCATCCACTCCGGACGGCCTTCACGGGCGAAGTTCTCTTCCACCGCGTCCGCCATCGCGGCCGCCAGCTCTCGCATGATGGGTTCCCGGTTTTCAAGCTCGTTTATCAGCTTACCCAGCGACTTCTCAAAATCACCGGTGTCATAGGTGATGGTATAGCTCATCGCTTTGAACTCAGTAATACCGCGCCATCAGATACATCCTGTGCCCTGATAACGTCGCCGCCGTTGACCAGCGAAAGACGCCAGCCGTCTGCCGTGACTGTGCCCCGAACAGCGCGGACTCCTCTATCCCCGACCAGCGTCCACAGCAGATTGTCGCCATCAAGCCACACGTCTTCGGGCGACGCCAGCAACGCCGGAAGCTCCGACCATAGAGGGCCAGGAGCCTGGCGAACGTCGGCTTCGTGAATGCTGAGTGTCACCGGGTGACGAATGCCACGTTCTTCCAGACGGGTCAACAATGCCGGAGAAATGCCCCCGACGCGCTTCAGGTCACCACGGGGAGACGTGCGCAGACTAACCTGATCCACCCATCGGCGCACATCGTCGGAAACGGCATTTAATACGGTTTTATCAGAGAGAGTCTGATGTATAGCTTCGCTCGCGATACGCGGTGTGGTGGTGGCTGATTTATCCATAAGACGTTGCCCCAGTGACGACAACCATCCCTGACCGGGATTCTGACCAAAGCCAGCATCAGGCGTATACAGTTCCCCTTTGTAGCGCAGCGCCTTAACTTCGCGGGTCTCTTTCGGTCCCCATGCCTGCTGAACGGTCACGATATCTTCTGCCCATGATTTCACTTCAATGCCGAGGCGCTTCGCATCAGCCTCCGTTCTGGCCCGGATGCGGCAGCGGCAATGATAGCCGTCTGGCGGGTACATGAATTGCCAGACCGGGTCATCATAGCGGGCAGTAAACCCATTGAGACGGGCATGAAGTGGACGGGTATGCGTATCCATAACCGCGATACGCTCCCAGATAGGGCGAAACTCAGTATTCGCCATCTGTTCAGCATAACGACCGGCAGCATAGGACGCCTGCATATTGGTCTCAAAGATGGTACGAAGGCGGCGGGGCGTCAGCTGCTTGCCCTCCAGCACGCCATCATCATCGGCCAGCAGCTTCGCCTTATCGGCAAGCCACCCCTTGCGGGTCAGTGTGGGCGTCAGTTGTCGCTCAAAGTCCCGCAATGTACCGCCGCCGTCCTTCATGCTGACCAGGCTTGCATGGATATCTTCCAGTACATCCTGCTTCAGTACACCCGCGACAGTAAACGAAGTCGAGTGAGCACTGGCCTCAACGTCGTGCCAGTTAAACCCAATGGCATAGCCTTTGGATTTAAAATACTCGATCGCTTCTTCGGGTTTCAGACCGATGGCGTAACTGAGATCGACATCAGCTTTCGGCATTGAGGCGCCCCCAGACTTCGCTCACAAACAGAGCCTGCTTCAGCAGCTGCTGTAGCTGCGAATCATCCAGTAACGGATAGCTGGCAGCTATAATGTCCAGCGCCTCATCGGGAGACTGTCCCTGATTTAATGCCGCTATGACCGGAGCTATCAGTTTCTCCATGGCCTCACCAATAGCGATACCGGGGCTGGTCTTATCCAGTGCATCCTGTGCCGGGTCGGTGATATCGGTACGGGTACTGAGTGCGGTGAAGTTCGACCAGGTCGCACCATTTTGCAAAGACAATCCCGCCATTGATGCATTGCGTGCGGGAGCTGCCAGCACGACTTCACCTTTCTGCGGCTCAGGAATGCCAACCTTTTTATGCACCCACGATGCCGGAATGGATGCCAGACCGGCGCGATCAACCAGGGTCGCCACACCTTCCGCAAAGTCCTTAATGCTCTCCAGTTCCCGCGTATCAAAGACCAGTCTGGGCTGGCGGCGGGAGCTGATGTCATAGCCGTTAATGGCCAGTAACATGCGGATGAAACCACGATAAAAGCCCTCTAACTGACGGGCATCAGCAGTGAGAAGATCATGGCGGACTTCGTTATGGACGTTGCCCAGCGCGTTGGTGGAGGTCTTACCATCAGCCTGGCTGGTCAGCGTTCCGCCCAGAATGACCTTGGATTCAGTACGTTCAGCCCAGCCAATCATCGCCATAAAGGGATCTGATTGCCCGCTGGCCGCGGATTTAAACTCGATGGTTGTCCCTTCAGGGATGACACCCGAGGCGTTATGCCCCAGCGATACCAACGCCTGCATCAGTTTATCCTGCTCATCCTCGGTGGCTCCGGGGAGGTAAGTACCGATGCGGGCCGGGAGGCCATAGATTTCCAGAAACTCTGCCAGATCACGAACGCCGAAGTTCTTAAAGAGGTACGGCCAGACCAGTACACGGTATAACCCGGACTGCGAGATATAACCTGATTTGGCATTGTGGGTATGCACCAGCCAGCCGAATGGCCACAGTTCAGCGCCGTCCATTGTGCCGTCATTCAGGCGAATTTCATCACCCTTATCGGGGGTGGTACAGAACCAGCGATGCGGACGCAACTTAATCTTCACCGGCAACCAGACGCCGTCGGCGAGTTCCCACTTTTCGATTTCCATCGCAGCGAACCCGTGACCGATAGCCTCGGCCGCATTGAGGGTGATGTCCTCAAAGTCGGGAATTTCAGCAAACCAGCCAGACACTATCTCGGCTATTTTACGCTCTTCGTCAGTGGCGTTCGGCGGTGGTTCAATGCTCCAGTCGAGGGTAAGCAGCGCATTCTTTCGCTTGCTCATCTCCGAAAAGATATGACCGTCACGCTCCACCATATCCTCAAAGAGATCGGCCTGTGCGGCAAGGTCCCCCTGCTCAGCAGCCTCAAGGATGCGCGGCAATTTTGAGATGGTGATACCGCGCGACGGGTGCGTTGGCCAGCTGCGGTTGAGCTGTACCGTCTTTGCCGTCTGCGGGGCCTTCAGTACCTGGCGATCTAGTGGGCGACCATACTGGTCAAGAATCTGTACCATTACCATCCTCCGGATGTGCCGAACCGGTCGCCATGGCCACGGCGGGGAACGGCTTTAAATTCGAAATTACCCGCGCCAGAGACCGCCAGTGCCCACAACATGTGAAGGCAGTCGGGACCATCATCGTGGTCAGCTTTAGGGAAGTGGCGCAGTTGCTCAATCAGTGTGCTCTGGGTGGAGTGCAGACGGATGAGTCCGTTGGCCATATGCGGCTGAAGGGACTCAATACGCAGGAGTTTATCGGTATGCGGCATGACGGCACGGGCCGGAACCGGAACACCCGCAGCAGCAGAGCGCTTCACCAGCTCTGTGCGCAGAAACTCCTGGAACTGGACGCTTTCAACGGCCCAGACCAGACAGCGGTATTCTTTTTGCAGCGCAATAACATCTGAGATAATCATGTCAGGCACGCGCTTACGGATGCGGGCTTCGACCACATCAAGCACGCCAGTAAAACGATTATATCCACCGACGAGGATCGCCGAGGGGTCACGACTGTTTCCCGCCTTGCCAAGACTGGGGTCAAGGGCACCATAGAAGCGCCACTCTGCCAGGCGGTTAACCCAGAACTGAATGCAGCCCGCAAACGGTGCATCTTCGCCGCTAACCGGGTCATTCTGATATTCGGCATCGAAGGTGCTATGCCCATCACGGGCACGGATCAACATCAGGGTATAAAGTGGTCTTGCTGCCCATGAAACGACCGCACCGGCTTCCATCTCTTCCTGATGTTCTGTGTAGAAGGCCTGTGCCAGCGCTTCACCATCCTCATCATTATTACGCAGTATCTCTTCCCACTTGTCCCATAACTCCATGTTGTGTGGCCAACTGATGAGTGCCTTAAAGCGGGCTCGCTTCCACAGCGGGTTTTTGAGGGTGCGGGAGAGTACCGAGTCGTGGTGCAGAATGGTGCCGATATAGACAACATCGAACTTAGAACCCGCGCCACCCAGTGGCAGTACGGTTTTCTTCAGCCAGTTGTCCAGCTTGTCACGTTGCTCCGGGTTACGTACCTGTTCATCGTTCTCGATGTCATCGAGTACAGCCAGGTCAGGGCGGTATGGCCCGTGACGCAGACCACGCAATTTTTTACCGCTACCGGCCACCTGAACTTTGATGTCGTTGCGGGTAAGAATTGTGCCCATCTGCCAGACGCGCCCACCGCCCGTTGCTTCAGGGAAATCCATCAGCAGACGCGGGTTAAACTGGAGTTCGGCCTTGATGGCCTCAAGCATCGGATAGGCCTGGTCTATCGAGTCCATAATGATGACCGGGTAATGTTTGAGCGCCAGGACGATGCACCAGATAACAAACAGCTGGCTGACAATGGTGGATTTGGCTTCACCACGAGGTGCAGCGATGGCATCGTTCTGCCCGGTTGTGGCGCGGACAATCTCCGGCAGGCGGCTGTAGAGATGTTTATGCAGCTCGCTTTTGGCAGTATGGCGCACATAGTGCGGGAAGTAGTTCTGCACAAAAAACTCAAAACCGGTGACAGGGTCAGCTACGCTTGCGCGGCGAATGGCCACCGCCGCAGGCTTTGGATCAAAGCCAACGTCTTCCGCTTCGATGGTACGACGCAGGCTGGCTGACAGTTCTGCCAGCTCAGCGAGGAAGTCTTTACGTGAGATTTTAGAAGTACCGGCCACAGGCTTAAACCCCATTTAAAGCGTCATTTACCGCCTTTTCAAACCGGTCTTTCGCGGCCCATCGTTCATTACGCATGGAGAACTCAAGACTTTCGATGCGACCGTCAAGCAGGTGGACGTTAACCTCATCACGGAATTCCGGTAACTCTACGTAGGCAACCTGGCTCGCCATGACGCTCACGCGGGAGTTAACGCGAATTAACTTGTCAGCCATAATACTTCTCCATTTCGCCCCCAAAGGGCTCCAGAATTTCAACGAATGCCGCAAGATGCTGCGGATAGTGTTCGGCCACGAAGGTGCTCAGCTTCTGGATCACATCCAGTGCCACCGCCAGTTGGCTCACCTCCGGCAGAATCTTTTTGTTGGCTGCGACGGCTTTGTTGAACGCATCTGCCAGACTTGCTAGCAGTTCAACGCGCTTATCTGGCTGAAGGTCAGTGTTGGTGGTCAGCAACTCCAGCGTGACCTGGTACTGCGTCATCAGACCGGTGAGGATAGCGCGGCCAATATCCTCCAGCCCGTTACCCGCCATAATGTGAGCAGCCCGCAGTTTGTCCCAGTCATCCCCCGCATCCTGCGCTTCCTTCTTCCAGCGCCTCGCAGTCGCAAATGCAACGCCTGCCTGTGCTGACGCAATTTCAAGCGACATCTGGCTGAAGATGTACGACCGTCGCAGTTTTTCCCGTGTTTCCTGCGGATGAGCCATACCTATAACTCCAGCTTTGCGCGGATTAACAGGATGGCTACAGCAATAAGACCGCCAGTAAGTCCACCGGCGATAGCTCCGGCTTTTGCGCCATGACGGGTTGCATCGGCATTAATGGCTGATAAACGGGAGTCAATTCGCTCCAGCTTGTCGTTGATACCGCCCAGAATATCGGGGTTAACTGGCATTTGCAGACGGTCGAGCTGAGCAGAGATTCGGTTCAGCGTTTCCTGCTCATCGCTGGCAATCGGGATACGGCGGGTACGGCGCTTTTGTCTGGCTTTCATTTGTCGGCTTTCCTGTCGAGTTTGTTATCGATGCGCTCAATGGCCGCTCGCAGCTCTTTCATCGCATCCATCATTGCTGTGTAGTTCGTCCGGGCATCTTCGCGGCGCTGATACTCGTCGCGGATGCGTTCGACGGCTTTTTCGAGGTCGTGAATATCCTGATTCAGGCGGCGAATAAAAATGCCGCCAAAGAGTGCGGCCAGTCCCAGAGCAATCTGGAAGGCCGTGTCGAGAGTCATTACCGTGTTCACTCCTTTCACCTGTAGTAATCGTTAATAGCTTGCAGACGGTCGCGAAGTGACAGGCACCATTTGCCATATTCCGCGCTATGATCAACTATCCCGGAGGGAGAGAGTCCGCCACCGGCGCGGCGGGCATCTCCGGTATCACCAGCAGCGCTGCCGGTGGTCTCTGGCAGATGGTGACCAGCGTTGACTGTTTGGGCTGTGGGGTAGCCGAGGGCTTCACGCCAGAGTTGCAGGCTGGCAGGGCCAATACCGGTATAAGTATTGCCATCGCTTTTAATTGCATTTTTAAGCCTCTCTTTCAGGTCTTTTACTGCCCGCTGATGGGACACTTCCAGTGCTGCGAGTTGACGACTCAGGTCATCAGCTTTACGTTGCCAGGCCTGTTGCACCGCCAGCGCATCTTTCAGGTCTGACGCATACTGGTTCGCGGCGGTAATACGCTCCTGATCCCACTGTGATTTTTGCGTGTTAAACCCGCTGATAAGCGTTGATTTCTCCTGGCTGAACGCCAGCACCTGGTCGCTCAGCTGCGATTGCGTGATGCACGTTCCCAGCCATACACCACCGCCCGTCAGAGCGACGATGAGCAGAAGTGATTTCCAGTTACTTTTGAGAAGTTTCAGGGTTATCGCCCACATGGTTCACCTCTCTGGCTCGTTTAATGGACATGTGCTTCGATGCCTGACTCTGAGCAACCCACGCGCCCAGATAAGCCCAGTACAATTCCGTCGCAATCTCAGTTCGCGTGACCGTGACCCAGACGAGCACAAAGGAGCTGATAAGGAAGGCTCCCAGAATGATGGTGTCGGAGGTGGAAAGCCGCCCAGAGCCGGGATTAGTGATGAGGTCACCCAGGGAGATCAGGCGCATAACACGGCCTTAGCCACGTCATACCGTGCCTGACGGTCAGCTTGACCCTGTGCCGGTGGATTAATTCGGCGGGTGATGGCCAGAAAACTGCCACTGTCAGCCAGCTCGTTGCAGCCGTTCGTCTTCCAGTACCATGCCGCACTTCTGGCCGCCTGATTGAAGTCAAGCAACAGGTCTGGATTATTAAGCAGGTCAAGACCCAGGCCTTTACCACAGTCCCGGTAATTATTTCGCAATGTGATTTGGATTAGCCCACGACCGCGATAACGCCAGCCATCGCCGGAGGCTTCATTACCGTTACCCCCCTGATTGGCATAAACGTAATTCGCCATTTTCTCTGGATTACGGGTATATCGACGTGCAAATTCGATTTCAGCGGGTTCAATAATGCGGTTTTTATTAAGGTCAAAATCGCTTCGGAAGATTCGGGCTACACGCTCAGCGTCTGAATAATAGAGGTTCTCGCTGATAGTGTTAAAACCACCGCTTTCATGGCCGACCTGAGCGATGAATGCCGCCAGCCTTTTTGGGGTATTAATCTGGAATTCACTAGCAGCAGCGCAAAGAGGCTCCAGCCAACGCGCAGCGACAATGGCTGAAATGCCTGCTGCTTTCTGAAATTGTGATTGAGTTAAAAGCATGACGCCATCCTGTTAATTAGGGATGGCGTCAGTATTTCATTGGGTTAGATGCAGGATAAGAATGAGGAGGTTCAGTGGCTAATTTTCAATATCAATAATCTGAACATCATCACTTTCCTCTAGATGTTCTGGCGGTGGATTTTTTATGGAGTCAACACATTCTTTCCCTTGTTTAATATAGGATTGAGCTAGTGAGTTAACCGCTGAAACATTATCCTTTTTAACAGAGTCTATTCTTTGCATCCAAAGTGAGTAGGCTACTGATGGCAATGTAGCACAGTAATTGAATGGAGTTGGATTGAGAATAAGATTCTCACCATATAATTTCTTCGTTCTCTCTTCTAGGGCAAGGTAACGCTTACTAATAGCTACGACTTCAGGGGTTGTATACCCTAAAGCCTGGTACATCTCAAAAACAGGCGCGGAATCAATTAACGTTTGTTGAGTATCCTGGAAGATCCGTTTTGTTTCTTCTAGCTGGTTTCTATATGTTTCAACTGCTTTAGCATTATCGACAATCTTTGCCTCAGCATGAAAACCAAGTAGCAACAAAATTAAAGCGGCGTATTTCATAAAGATTCCTATTTAAAATAAACTATCTTGTTTATGCAAATCTCTAACTTTTTGCGATGCTAGCAATTCCCACCCAAAACGATCGCTAAATCCATACTTAGGGCACAGTTCAGTCATCAGGCGTAAGGAAGATAAGCCTTGTTCGCGTAAGGTTTCGAACTCAACAATGAATGAGCGATTACGCAGCTCACGGAGGGCACGATCGCAGCGAGGAAGGTAAACAGGAGGAAGGCCACCGAAATGTTTTGTCAGGATAAGCGTATTATCTTCGCCGACAGCATCCCTGAGCAGTCCCATGCGACGTGCACCAACGGCACGGACTCCCTTGCCAAATGGTATAGTCGTGCCACCAAGGGCTTTAATCAGCAATGCCGTTGCCGGGAAGCCAATCAGGCCAGCAATATCGAGTACCGTTTCTGGCAAAAGCGATTTAACCTTCTCAAGTTCCATATACCCTCCGGATCAAAAAGCGGGAAGAACTATTGTCTTCCCGCTTTATTATTACTTATTGCGTCGTCTCGCGTCGATGACTAAAGCCTGTAACAGCTTGGGAAGGTGCGAACAAGTCCCTGATATGAGATCATGTTTGTCATCTGGAGCCATGGAACAGGGTTCATCATGAGTCATCA
>PPYF01157775.1_pt1 | contig 32034 bp, 28 predicted proteins | sample 1559871 | NCBI WGS metagenome assembly PPYF01 (sample SAMN08240021, study PRJNA423297) | Human gut metagenome, whole genome shotgun sequencing project.
CTGCGGTCTCCTCCTTAGGAGGGAGGCGCTTTATCCAGCTAAGCTACTGAGGCATATTATGTATTATCGTTGATTTTTTGAAATTCAACGCACTTGGAAACGAATGTGCAGAATGATTTTCACACCGAAGTGACCGACTGCGTTGCAACCGGAACGGTGTTAAACTTGTTGCATCAAAATTTGTTGGGAAAATCTCGATCCTCAGCCTTGCTTTTGATTAGAACAATCACTTCTTCACCCAAGGTATCAGGTTGACCGAATTCTTAGGAGGGGGACGCTCTATCCAACTGAGCTACTGAGACGCACTACAGATATGATACCGCAAACAGCGCACAAAATCAAGTTGAATCGGAGAGAAAAAAGGTGTATCCTATAAAGAGAGGCTCCTGCGCCGGGAAACTTTGCGCAGGGGCGGCAGAACGACTCGCCCCTCTGGCTGCTGGCCGGGGGAGCCCCGGGAGGTTGCAATGGGAAAAAACAAAACCAAAAAGCGGACACGCCGACCCAACAAGGGATGGCTGGCGGGCAGCAGTGCGACGCAGACCATCTGCGGCAGCTTTCTGCTGGTCATCGCGGTGGGAACGCTGCTGCTTACCCTGCCCATTTCCAGCAGGATGGGGCGGCTGGGCGTCATCGACGCCATGTTCACCGCCACCAGTGCCACCTGTGTGACGGGCCTCGTCGTGCGGGATACATGGAGCCAGTTTTCGCTGTTCGGGCAGGTGGTCATCCTGATGCTCATTCAGGTGGGCGGCCTCGGCCTTGTCACCCTCACCAGCTTCTTCGCGCTGGCGGCCCGGCGGCGGATGGGCTTCCGCGACCTGCGGCTGCTGGGCGAGAGCGTCTCGGCAGACGGCCTGTCCAAGGCCACTGAGGTGCTGAAGATCGTCATCAAGCTGGCGGCGGCTTTCGAGGCCGTGGGCATCGTGCTGCTGCTCTTCGCATTTATGCCGCAGTTCGGCGCAGAGGGTGTGTGGGTCAGCGTGTTCACGGCCATCTCGGCTTTCTGCAACGCAGGCTTTGACCTCTTCGGACGGTTTGGCGCCTACTCCTCGCTGGTGCCGTACGTCAACAACTACTATGTGCAGGCTGTCATCATGTTCATGATCATGGCCGGTGGTCTGGGCTTCATGGTCTGGGTGGAGCTGGCAGAGTACCGCAAAAAGCGGCGGCTCTCTCTCCACGCGAAAGTCGTGCTGCAGTTCTCGGTCATCTTCTGGGTGGGCGGCGCGGCGCTGCTGGCCCTGCTCGAGTGGTCCAACCCCAGGACGATGGGCGGCCTGTCCGTCCCGGGCAAGATCATGGCGGCGCTGTTCCAGTCGGTATCCACCCGTACTGCGGGTATGAACACCATCGACCTCGCGGCCTGCAGCCCCATCAGCAAGCTGCTGATGAGCGTGCTGCAGTTCATCGGTGCGGCCCCCGGTTCGACGGGCGGCGGCGTCAAGGTGACGACCTTCGCGGTGCTCATCCTGACCATCCGCAGCGTGGCACAGGGCCGCGATGACTGCGTCATCGGCGGCCACCACATCGAGTCCAAGACGGTCTACCGCGCTCTGACCATCATCGTCATCGGCGCGGTGGCGGCGTTCGGCTCTGCCGTCGTGGTGTACTACAACACCGCAGAGACGGTGTCGGTCATCGACTGCATCTTCGAGTCCTGCTCGGCGTTCGGCACGGTGGGCCTGTCGGTGGGTGTCACGGGGCAGCTGAACACCGGCGCAAAGCTGCTGTATATGGCCTGTATGTTCATGGGCCGCGTCGGCCCGGTGTCGCTGGCAATCAGCCTGACGGCAAAGCCCGACGACAACAAGCGCAAAGTCCTCCCGGTGGGTCACATCAACGTAGGTTAAACAAAAAAAGCGGACGCTCCACCTGTCCGGAGAGACAGAGGAGCGCCCGCTTTCACTCGTTATAAATTGTCCAGTTCCGTCTGGAGCTTTGCAAGAGAGTCCCGAATCGGCAGATGCTGGGGGCAGACGGCCTCACACTTGCCGCAGCGGACGCAGTGAATGGCCTTTTCGGCATCCGGGAAGCGGGCTGTCCACTGCTGGCGGATGGCGTCCTTATTGCCGAACATCCCGAGCTTGTTCCAGATGCTGAAATTGTCGGGAATGTCCACGCCCATGGGGCAGGGCATACAGTAGCGGCAGCCGGTGCAGCCGATTTTGATGTGGCTGCGCAGGACGTCGGCAGTCTGCCGGATGGCGGCGTTCTCGGCGTCGGTCATGGGGCGGAAATCTCCGAAGGTGGCGAGATTGTCGTCCAGCTGGTCTTCTGCGCTCATGCCGGAGAGGACGACCTTCACATTTTTGTGGCTGGCCGCCCAGCGCAGCGCCCACGAGGCCGCGCTGGCGTCTGTGTCCAGTGCGTTCAGCGGCGCGGCAGCGTCCGGCGGCAGCTGTGCCAGCGTACCGCCCTTGATGGGCTCCATGATGATGAGGGGAACATTCAGTTCTTCGGTAAGGGCATAGCCCCGGTCTCCTGCGATCTCCTCGGCACGGTCGTCGGTGTCGAGGTAGTTGTACTGCAGCTGGCAGAAGTCCCACGGCTGGTCGCGCAGGATATGCTCGAAGCCCGCCGCGTTGTCGTGGCAGGAGAAGCCAAAATTCCGGATGCGCCCGGCGGCCTTCTGCTCCCAGAGCCAGTCTACGATGCCCATCTCTTTGGCCGCATCGTAGCGGGCTTTGTGCAGGGAATGCAGCAGATAGAAGTCGATGTAGTCCACGCCCAGCCGCTCGAACTGCTTCTCGAAGATGGCTTTGGCCTCGTCGAGGGTCTTGCAGCTCCACAGAGGCAGCTTGGTGGCGAGGAAGAAGCTCTCCCGAGGCCACTTGGCAATGACCCGGCCCACGAAAGGTTCGCTCTCACCGCCGTGGTAGGGGAAAGCGGTGTCAAAGTAGTTGACGCCCGCCTCCCGGGCCGTGTTCAGCAGCTTTTCGGCCCGCACTTCGTCGATGCGGTCATCCGGCAGGGTGGGGAAGCGCATACACCCGTAGCCCAGCAGGGAGGTGGAGATGTCCCGCCCGATGCCGTCTTTTTTCGTCCAATCACGATACTCCATAGCCATTTTCTCCGGCGGGGGTCTACCCGCCGCTCCTTTGCCCCAAGTATAGCAGGAGAAATTGCGATAGACAAGACGAACACCCCGGCCTGCAGGAAGCCGGGGTGTTGTATTCGTGCGGGAAATATGATATTCTATAGGTGCTGCCGATGCAGCAAGGTACTGTCTGCAATGTAGGTGGTCACGCCCTTCCGGCCCTGCGCCGGGGAGGTGAACTTTTTGCTATCCCCTGACGCATGGTGCGAAAGGGGGGATGTTCCATGACGTTTGAACAGGTCGTATTGCTGCTCTCGCTTCTTGGCGGAGCGATCTACATCACGTTTCAAATCAGCTGGACCATTTTTAACAGCAAAAAGAAATGACCGCCACGCCCCCAAAGCTTGCGGTCATTTCTTTTGATCTAAAGCCGGAAGGACGCTGACCATTCGCAGACAGTGCCTTTCTTGTTTATAGTATAGAGCTTTTGCAAGCCATTGTCAAGCAAAACGAGGGATAAGATGGATTCTCTGAAAATCGGAAATATCACCCTGCCCCACCGGGCAGTTTTTGGCCCGATGGCGGGCTTTACGGACGCGCCCTGCCGTCGGCTGATGGCCCAGCACGGCGCAGGATTTACGGTCAGCGAGATGGTGTCCAGCCGGGCGTTGGTCTACCACGACCACAAAACGGTCAGCCTGCTCAAAGCCGAACCCAACGGCGCACCCTACGGCGTGCAGATCTTCGGCGAGGTACCCCAGATCATGGGCGAGGCCGCAGCGGCCATTGAAGAATACGAGTTCGACTTTCTGGACATCAACATGGGCTGCCCGGCCCCGAAGATCGTCTCGGGCGGTGCAGGCAGCAAGCTGATGCTGGACCCCGACCTCTGCGGCCGCATCGTCGAGCAGGTCAAGGCCCACACCACCCGCCCGGTAACGGTCAAGATGCGGAAAGGCTGGGACGCCGACCACATCACGGCGGTGGAGTGCGCCAAAGCCTGCGAGCAGGCGGGGGCTGAACTCATCGCCGTCCACGCCCGCACCCGGGAGCAGATGTACACCCCGGGCATCGACCCGGACATCATCGCCAAAGTCAAGGCGGCGGTGAAGGTGCCTGTGCTGGGCAACGGCGACATCCACACGGCAGAAGATGCCGTGGAGATGATGCAGCGCACCGGCTGCGACGGCGTCATGATCGCCCGTGCTGCGCTGGGCGACCCGTGGCTCTTCGAGCGGGTGAATGCCGCCATCGAGGGCCTGCCGGCTCCCAAGGAGCCGAATCTGCAGGCCCGGATGAACGCCCTCCGCCGTCAGGTGGAAGAGATGGTGGAGCAGAAGGGCGAATACACCGCCATGCCTCAGGCCCGCGCCCAGACCATGCACTATATGAAGGGCCTCAAGGGCGCTGCCGCCCTCCGCCGCTGCTGCTGCACCCTGTCCCGTCTGGAAGACCTGGACGAGCTTATTGCGGCGGTGTTCGAAGAGCAGCGCAAGGCCGGGCTGGACCCGGACGACGTGCGGGAAATCCCCTTCCCGTGATCATTCGCTGCGGGTCAGCTCGTCGAGGTTCTGGGTGAAGCAGGGGAGGCAGTGCGCCATGAACCAGTCGGCCTCGGGGCAGTGCATCCCTTCCAGTGCCTCCCGCTGCTGACGAAGCGCGGCATCGAACTCGTGGTTGCCGCTGCGCTGCTCCTCCATGCACTTGACGAGGGCCGAGAGCCGGTCAGCGGCTTTCAGGAGCCGCTTTTCCTCGGCCGTCAGCAGGCTGCCGGTGATGAAGGGGCTGACCTCCTCGGCCAGCTCCGGCGGCAGCAGACGGGTCATGGAATCCACGCTCTCGGTCTCCAGCGCCTTGTAGGCGTCCCGCAGGCCGGGGCTGCTGTACTTGACCGGCGTGGGCATATCGCCGGTGATGATCTCGGGTGCATCGTGATAGAGCGCCGCCACCGCCACCGTCTTGGGGCGGCAGGGCGTGCCGGTGTACCGCCGCGCGATGAGGCAGAGGGTATGGGCCAGCAGGGCAGTGTCGCAGGTGTGCTCGCTGAGGGATTCCGGGCGGGTGGAGTGCATCAGACTCCACCGGGTGATGTACTTCATCCGCGCCAGAAGGGCGCTGAACGGGTATAGCTTCATGTCGGCCTCCTTGAAGTGTCTTTGAGAGGGTTATACCCGCCCGGCGGGCGAATGTCAAGCAAAACACAAAAATTCTTTTTTTCCACACAGCCGCGTGCTATACTGGAACGCGAGAACGATGCAGGCGATGGGCCTGTGCCGCCCCTCCGGGCGGGGAAAGAGGATAGATGATGGACGATTCAAAAAATCAGACCGGAAATGCCCGGCTGCTCAATATGCCGGGGCGGCGGGACCAGATGCTCCGCACCATGCTGCTCTGTGCGCTGACGGCGGCGATATTCTTCCTGCCGTTCTATATCATCGACGGCGGATTTTTCCATTATGCAGGCGATTTCAACAGCCAGCAGATCAGCTTCTACCGCTATATGAACGGCTTCATCAAGGGGGCAGGCTACCCGGATGGCATGGCCGGCGCGGCCCGCAGCACCTTCTCCTGGGCCACCGACCTGGGCAGCGGCGCGATGAACGCCTACTCGTTCTACCTGTACGGTTCGCCCTTCTTCTGGCTGTCCCTCATCTTCCCCCAGAACTGGCTGCCCTACCTCATGGTGCCGCTGCTGGTGCTGAAATTTGCCGTGGCGGGCGGCGGCGCTTACCGCTACCTCTGCCGCTATGTCCGCCGCTCCGATCACGCGGTGCTGGGTGCCTGCCTGTATGCCTTCTCGGGCTTCAGCATCTACAATGTCTTCTTCAACCACTTTATCGACGTGGTGGCCCTCTTTCCGTGGATGCTCTGGGCGCTGGACGAAACGCTCTACGAGCAGGAAGAGCACTACGGCCTCTTCGCGTTCTGGGTGGGCGTCAATCTGCTCGACAACTACTTCTTCTTCATCGGACAGGTCCTCTTCCTCGTCATCTACTTCATCTGCAAGCTGACGACGAAAGATTTCCCGATGAATGTCCGCCTCTTCGTCCGGCTGGCCTTTGAGAGCCTGCTGGGCGCGGCTCTGGGCTTCGTCCTGCTCTGGCCGGCGGTACTCAGCATTTTGCAGAACCCCCGCACCATCGACCTGTCGTCGGGCTGGGGCTTTCTGACCTACTCGAAGGTACAGCAGTATCTGGCCATCCTGCTGAGCTGGATCTTACCGCCCGATTCGCCCTACATCACCTCCATCTGGTCGGAGGGCATCATCAAATGGACAAGTATGTCGGCCTATCTGCCCCTGTGCAGTCTGGCCGGCGCGATGGCCTACTGGCGGGCGCGGAAGGGCGACAGCAAAAAGCGCATCGTCGCCACCTGCGCCATCTTCGCACTGGTGCCGGTGCTCAACAGCGCCTTCTACGCCCTCAATTCCAGCTACTACGCCCGGTGGTACTACATGCCGGTGCTCATCCTCTGCGCCATGACGGCCAGTGCGCTGGAAAGCCCCGACATCTCTGCCGACGAGCTGGACGCCCCGGTGCGCGGCATCGGCTGGCTGATGGTCGCGACGCTGGCGTTTGCCCTGGTGCCGGTGCAGGACGGTGATACCAAAGAATGGTCGCTGGGTGTGCTGCAGAATCCCGGCCAGTATGCCGCCGTCCTGAGCTTCGGCATCGGCGGTCTTATCCTGTACCACCTGCTCTGCCGCCGCTGGCGGGGGAGCAGGGCCTTTGCCCGTCGGATGACGGCAGTGGTGCTGGCCTTTGCCTGCGTGTTCAGCATGGTACACATCGGCATCGGCAAGTTCGGTCAGTGGCACACCGACAGCGACCTTGTGGAGCAGTACACCTCTGCCATCAAGCTCAAGGATGACCTGCCCGAGGGCGACTGGCGCGTGGATACCTACAAGACCCACGACAACCTCGGCCTCTGGCTCGATAAGAGCAGCCTGCAATACTTCGGCAGCACGGCCGCGCCCAGCATCCTCAGCTTCTACCCGGCACTGGGCGTCAAGCGGGATGTCCGCAGTGAGCCGGACATCTCCAACTACGCCCTGCGGGGTCTGCTGAGCGTCAAGTACCTCATCACCACGCCCGAAAAGCAGGAAGATTTCCTCGCTGCTGCGGACGACGGATGGAGCTACTACGACACCAAAGACGGCTTCATGCTCTACGAGAACGAGAACTACGTTCCCATGGGCTTTACCTACGACTACTATATTACGGAGGAGTCCTACGAGACGACCGTTAAAAATACCCGCGCGAACCTCCTGATGCGAGCGCTGGTGCTCAGCGAAGAGGACGCCGAAGCCTACGGCAAGTACCTCGAGAAGCTGCCTGAAGCAAAGCTGGACGATTTGTGGTACGACACCTACGTCTCGGACTGCGCCGACCGCCGCGCCTCGGCCTGCAGCAGCTTCCGGATGACCAACTCCGGCTTCCATGCGGAGATCACGCTGAAAAAAGACGACCTTGTCTTCTTCTCCGTGCCGTACGACGATGGATTCACGGCCTGCGTCAACGGCAAAGAGGCAGATATTGTCCGGGTGGACGAGGGGCTGATGGCCGTCCTGGCCCCGGCGGGGGAGAACACCATCGACTTCGTCTATCAGGCCGACGGCTATTCCCTGGCCAGCAAGGTCTCGCTGGCAGCGCTGGCGGTATTCGTCCTATACGCCGGGTATTTTGTCTGGAAGAAAAAGAAACGCTGTTGAATCGCGGTTTGTCAATGCGCATTCTCCCATAAAATGCGGAGCGCTTTTTGTGGAAAGAGCGAATAGCCCTTCCGGCCAAAACGTGATAAAATAAACACGTTGTGCTGCCGGAGCAGCCGGAAAGGAAGCGCGAAAGCTATGGAACAAAGCTATTTGATGCCGGGACAGGAACGATGGGAATCATTCCGGGATGCAAATGGGGTGCCGAAGGTTCGCTATTCTTACTGCTCGCTGAAAGGGCGGCTGTTCCGCTGCGTGAGCCGCAGCCGGGAAGAGGCCGAGCGCCTGTGCGAGGACTGGCTGGTAGGCCAGGACCGCTGCTACCGCAACTGAAGATCCGATTTGACAAGACTGCCGTGCAGAAAGACGATGCACGGCAGTCTTTTTCGTGCGTCAGAAACGGACGGGCCGGAAAAATCAGTTGATTCCGACTTGAAAAGACGGTATAATAAGCTATCACGGGAAACGAGACTCTGCCAACAGCAGAGCGTGAAAAAACGGAAAAGGGGGAGAGGGGATGGACCCACGATTCGAGCGCTATATTGAAGATCTCAGGACGGTCCGCACCCTCTCCCAGCCTAAATTCTCCCCGGAGATGAAAGCGAAGGAGCTGCTGGAGACCATCCAGTCCAACGCCATCAGGTGCTTCGACTACATGAAGGAGAACAACGCGATCCTCAATGAGCTGGTATTCCAGCGTGCGCCTGCGGAGCTGACGAGTGCCGAAATTGCCAGTCTGCAGGAGTTTGCTGACAAGATGTTCGACTACGCCAGCAGCGAGGACTGCGGCATCGCCTACAAGGTCTACAGCCTCCTGCTGGAAAACGCCCGCCTTCGGGGCGACAAGCCTGCCATCGTCCGCTATCTGTATGGAAAAGCGGTTTCTCTCCACTACCTCAATGTCCGGGGCCGCGACTATGCCATCAACCCTTACGGGACGCAGGTGCGCGGCCTTTTTCAGGAGGGTGCAGGCTATATTGCGGAGTATGAGTCCTTCGATAAGACAACAAAAGGCTACATCATGCGCTGTCTGGGCAACAGCCGGATGTCCATGCCGCGCAGTACGCCGGAAGAATGCACCGAATACATGAAGGTGTTCGACAAGGCGATGGGCATCATCGCCGACCCTTACTACCACCGGCTCGACCCGGACCTTCCGTGGGGCAAATTCGAGTATGCGATGCATATGGACCGGGAGACGCTGCTGAGCTATCTGCGCCACCACAACGACCCGGTGGTCGCCGTCAGGGTGATGGAGTCGGCGGAGGCCATCTACCGCGACCGGGTGCTCTATAAGGGCGAGGAGGCACGGCTGCAGAACTGGCGTGTCAGCTATCTTTATAAGGCGGCCTGCTTCCATGCCGGACGGTGTACGGCCCGCGAGGTGGTGGAAGAGTTGCTGGACATCATCCACCATACCGACATCCAGGACTACAGCGATACTGGCATCAACAAGAACCTCACGGCGGTGTCTTATCTGGTGGCCTACGAGGTCAAGATGCCGCCTGCCGACCGGAGGGAGATGGCATGCCGCACCGAAGAAGTGATGGACCGCAGTTTGCGGTATCTGGACAATGTACCCCAGAATCGGTACTCCCGTGTGGTCAGCCGTGCCGTGCGCGAGCTGGTGGAGATGCAGGCCGAGGCCGGAACGGCCCGCCGCAGCCGCATTGAGATCTGCGAGCTGGCCTATGAGTGCGGCCTTTACCACGATGTAGGCAAGAGCTGTGTGTTCCTGTACATCGGCAACAACTACCGCCGCCTGCTGGACGAGGAATTTACCTGCATCCAGTGGCACACGGTGTTCGGCTGCGAGCTGCTGTGCAATGTGGGCGGAAAGGACGACCTGGCCCCGGCGGCGCTCTACCACCACACCTTCTACGACGGACACGGCGGCTACCCGAAAAATTATCCTCCCTGCCCGGCAGGCATCAAGCCCATCGTGGACGCTTTGACCGTGGCCGACTCGCTGGACGCGGCCACCGACAATATCGGCCGCTGCTACACGATGGCAAAGCCGGTGGATACGCTGCTGGGCGAATTCCACGCCCAGAGAGGCACCCGCTATGCGCCCGAGGTGGTGGCGCTGCTGGACGATGCGGATTTCTGCCGCGATTTGAAGGAAACACTGGACGAGACGCGCAAGAGCGTCTATCTCGAGGTCTACCACGTCAAGCGGTAAAAGGGGGCACTGAGGGTGAAAACAGAGAAAACGCCCCTTTTCCGGGGCATTGGCGAGACGGCGCTGGCCGAGATGTTCACCTGCGGCGGTGCGCGCTGCAAGACCTACGCGAAGGGCGAAGTCCTTCTGCGGGCGGGCTGTATCACCCGCGAGGTGGGCGTCGTGCAGGCGGGCGGCGTCAACATCGAGAACATCGACCTCTGGGGCAACAGGAGCATCCTGAGCCATGTCCCGGCGGGGCAGGTGTTCGCGGAGACCTATGCCTTCTGCGGCGAGCCGATGATGGTGGACGTGGTGGCGGCGGAGGAGACGGAAGCGCTCTTTTTGAACATGGACGTCCTCATCCACACGCCCCACCCGGACAGCGAGTGGCAGCCGGTCCTCGTGCAGAACCTGCTCAACATCTCGCTGCACAAGAATCTGGCCCTCTCGGAGCGCATCTTCTGCACGGCCCCGAAGACCGTCCGGGGACGGCTGCTGCTGTATCTCTCCAATCAGGCCGCGAAGGCGGGCAGCAAAAGCTTCCGCATCCCCTTCGACCGTCAGGGTCTGGCCGACTACCTCAACCTTGACCGCAGCGCCCTCTCAAAAGAGCTGGGCAAAATGCGGGATGAGGGAATCCTGGAAACAACAAAAAACGAATTTACCCTGCATGAGCTGCCGGAATGAGGAGAGCTTTTTCTCTTCACATTTCCCCCTCCCTTCGCATACACCGGTGGGAAGGGGGAATGCAATGTGAACGTCTATCTGTTTGCGGCGGTCATCCTGCTGCTGCCGGCGCTCTGTACGGCGCTGGGGGCGGCGGGGGTCTTCTTAGTGCGTCGGGCCGACGAGCCCCGCACCCGGCGGATGCTCTGCGGCATGGCGGCGGGCATCATGCTGGCTGCCAGCGTGTGGAGCCTGCTGCTGCCTGCCATCGAGAGGGCGGAGGCCGGGACGCTGCCGGTCTGGCTGGCCCCGGCGGCGGGGCTGGTGCTGGGTGCTGTGGGCCTGCTGCGGCTGGAAGAGGCTGCCGGGCGGCTGATGCACACCGGGTCAAAAGAGGATGGCCGGATGGGCCGGGTGGTGCTGGCCGTGACCCTCCACAATCTGCCCGAGGGCATGGTGGTGGGCCTTGCGGCGGCGCTGGCCCTGCAGGGCGAGCCGGAGGCCGTCAGCGGGGCGCTGGCCCTTGCGCTGGGCATCGGCTTGCAGAATATCCCGGAAGGCGCGGCGGTGAGCCTGCCGCTGGCGCAGGCCGGGCAGGGGAGGCGGAAAGCCTTCTGCGCCGGTGCGGCGTCGGGCCTCGTGGAGCCGCTGGGGGCATTGCTGGCGCTGGCTCTCGCGGGCTGGGTGAGCGCGGCTCTGCCGTGGCTCATGAGCGCCGCCGCCGGGTGCATGGTCTGTGTGACGGCTCAGGAGATGATACCGGAAGCCGTGGAGCAGGACGAACCGGCGGGCGTCATCAGCGTGGTGCTGGGGTTCGCCCTCATGATGGCGCTGGATATTGCGCTGTAGCAAAAAAGCCGATGCAGCTGCATCGGCTTTTTTGCTGTCAGTTCTCTTTTGCGAGGTAGACCGTCGTGGAGGGGAATGCGAAATCCACGCCGTCGGCCTTCATCACGTCCATGATGTCGAGGTTCAAATCGTTCTGCATCCGCAGGAAAACGCCGTAGTCGGCGGTGCGCAGATAGGCAGAGACCATCAGGTTGATGCTCGAGTCGCCGAAGCCGGTCATCCGGACAAAGGCGGTGTCCTCGTAGGTGTCGGGGCTGGCCTTGAGCATGGCGTCGAGGTCGGCCATCAGCTTTTCCAGCTGGGGCCGGGTGGTGTCGTAGGTGACGCCCAGCGTGAAGCGGTAGAGCCGCCTGTTGCGGAGGGTAGCGTTGTTGATGGTGGCACTGCTGACGGTGCTGTTGGTGAGGATGTAGATGGAGTTGTCCACGGCCCGGACCTTCGTGGAGCGGAAGTTGATGTCCACCACTTCGCCCTCCACGTCGCCGACGGTGATCCAGTCGCCGATGGAGAAGGGCTTGTCCAGCAGGATGACCACGCCGCTGAAGAAATTCTTGGCCATATCCTGTGCGGCCAGAGAGATCGTAAGGCCGATAAGACCGGCACTGGCCACGACGCTGCCCACGGGCAGGCCGCTCTCCTGTGCGATGGTCGCGCCGCAGAGCACCACGACGGCTACTTTGTAGACTTTATCCAGCAGGGTGAGCAGGGTGCGGTTGGTGCGGACTTCTTCGCTGGACGAGGCCAGCAGCAGAGCCGCGATGCCGGAAGCGTGGTAGAAGCCGGTGCCGATGAGGAAGACCAGCATCATCCGATAGGCTTTGAGCAGCAGAGCCGGAAGGCCGGGGATGGCCCAGGGCAGGCTGCGCAGGGCCAGATACATGCCGGTGTACCACGCGATGCGGGCCGCCGGGCGGGCAAAGCTTTCCAGCAGGGGGTGCGTAAAGGCAAAGTGCCAGCTGCGCTTCAGCAGGCGGGGGAAGAGTTTTTTTTGCATCCAGCGGCTGACGACCCAGCCGATGAACAGCAGGGCCAGCGCACAGACGCACCGGGCTGCAAAGGCCAGCCAGCCTTCCAGCAGCAGTCCGGCGATGGAAAAGCCGAGATCGTTGATGGTGAAAAGCATAGAAACAGATACCTTTCTGACGAATTATAAAATCAGTATACCATATTACAGCCAGCGGTGCAAATCGGGAGAGGCTTGTTAAAAAATGCATAAAAGGGCTTGACAAGACAAACCCGCCGCGTTATACTCTGCAAAGAAAGTTCGTTTCAGGGCGGGGTGCGATTCCCCACTGGCGGTACAGCCCGCGACCACTCCCAAAGAGTGCTGACCCGGTGAGACTCCGGGGCCAACGGTATAGTCCGGATGCAAGAAACGGCAGGCAATTTGATTTGTTTGTGCGCGCCCTGTTATAGTGTAAGCTATGGCAGGGCGCGTTTTCATTTGTCTTCCCGGTTCCAGCGAGCGAGAAAAGGGCTTTCCAGTCTTTATTTGAATGGGGGCAGCCGCCCCGGGAGGAAAATTATGAGAAAAGATACGACCCACAACCTGACCGTTGCCGCCATGCTCAGCGCAGTGGCGTTCATCCTGATGTTCATCGAGTTCCCCATCCCGATGCTCATCCCGTCCTTCGTCAAGATGGACTTCTCCGACCTGCCCGCCCTGCTGGGCGCGTTCGCCCTCGGCCCGGTGTACGGCGTGGTCATCAGCTTCATGAAGAACCTGCTCCACATCGTCGTCAAGGGTACCAGCACTGCCTGTGTCGGCGAGCTGTGCAACTTTATGCTGGGCGCGGTCTTCTCCGCTGTGGCGGGCTTCATCTACAAGCATCATAAGAGCCGCAAGACCGCCATCCTCGGCGCGGTAGCGGGTGCCGCCGCCATGGCCCTGTTCAGCGTGCCCTCCAACTACTTCATCACCTACCCGGCCTATGTGGAGTTCTACCATATGCCGCTGGAGGCCATCCTCGGCATGTATCAGGCCATCCTGCCCTCTGCCGACAGCCTCATGAAGTGCCTCGTCATCTTCAACCTGCCCTTCACGCTGGTCAAGGGTCTGCTGGACGCCATGCTCTGCATGGTCATCTATAAGCCCCTGTCTCCCATCCTGCATGGCCGGAAGTAATTAAAAGAAAAACCTCTCAGTCAAAGCCTTTGGCTTTGCCAGCTCCCCTATCGAGGGGAGCCTCTGGCGAAAAGGGAAAGTTCCCGGTTTTGCCAAGGCCTCTCCTCGGTAGGAGAGGTGGCATCGCGAAGCGATGACGGAGAGGTTTATTTTTTTATTGCAGAGCTCCCTTATCGAGCCACTTGCCCCTTGCAAGCCGAATGAGGAACAGCGCGCCCCGGATGCAGAGCTCGATGCACATGGCAGCCCAGACGCCCACGAGGCCCAGCCGGGGAGCCAGCAGGAAGGCGAGGGTGAGCCGGACGCCCCACATGCTGAACAGGTTCAGCACAAAGCAGCCTGTGCTGTCGCCTGCGCCCTGCATCGCGCCGCTTGCTACGATGCTGGCTCCGAACATCGGCTCTGCAAAAGCCTCGATGCGGAGGACCTGCGCACCCAGCGCGATGACGGCGGCATCTGCCGTGAAGATGCCCATAAGGGCCGGGGCGAAGAGCCAGAGCCCCGCGCCGGACAGTGCCATGATGCCGATGCCCATCATGGTGCAGAGCCAGGCGAACCGCTTCGCCATGTCCCGGCGGTGTGCGCCGACGGCCTGCCCGATGAGGGCGATGGAGGCGTCCTGAATGCCGTAGCCTGCCATGTAGCAGAGGCCCTCGGCGCTGACGCCGAGGCTGTTGGCCGCAATGGACACCGTGCCGAGGCCCGAGACGATACGGACGAGCAGCACCTGCGCCGACGAGAGGGCTGCGCGCTCAGCGGCCAGCGGTGTACCCACCCGCCAGAGATTGCGCAGGCAGGCGGAGGTGATGCGCCAGCTGCCGGGCTTTCGGATGCAAAGCGGGCCGTCCCGCAGCAGCAGGACGCCCAGCGCCAGCAGACCGCCGATGGCCGTGGAAAGCGCTGTGCCAAGCGCCGCACCCGGGACTTCGAGGCCGGCACCCCAGACCGTGACGCTCTGGCCGAAGAGCAGGATCTGCCGGGTGGGGTTGATGAGGAAGAAGTTGAACACCACGTCCAGCACGCAGACCAGCACGCTGATCAGGCTGGGCGTCAGGGCGTCGCCGGTGGCCCGGAGCATGGCTGTGTACATTCCCATGGCCATCGTGAAGGGAAGGGCCGCCGACCAGATGGCGAAGTAGGCGCTGGCATCGGCTTGGAGCGAGATGTCCGCCCCCAGCCACCCGGGCAGGAAGCGGCTGATGCCGACACCGAAAGCCGCAGCGCCCAGACCCAGGATGAGGTTGAAGAGCATGGACTGCCGCAGCACGCCCCGGGCGTCCTGCCGGCGGTCGGCCCCGAGGTACTGGGCGATTTGGATCGAAAACGCGGTGTACAGTCCCACAAGGATGCCGTGGAGCAGCCAGGTGCTCGAGCTGACGATGCCGATGGCGGCGGTGGCCTCTGCGCCGATGTGGCCCACCATGGCGGCGTCGATGTACTCCATCGCCGTGACCACCAGCTGCTCCAGAATGGAAGGGATGCTCAGCGCCAGCGCGATGCGGGCCGTGTCGGACAGCGGGACGTCCTCGCCCTGCCGCATCCGGGCCGAGAGCTGCTCCAAAGAAAGTGTCATGTAGTCTCCTGTTTTCTGTGTTGATAAGCTGCCTTACTATTATAGGCACGGGGAGGAAGATTGTCAAACCGGGCGATTGATTTTTTGGCTCTGGCGTGATACACTCTCGGAGTAAGAAGAATATCATTGAAAGAGGTTCAAAATATGCTGCAGCTTATTTCAGCTACCGGCCAGCAGACCGTGGACGCGCTGGCGTTCCTGCTGGCGTTTGCCCTGACCGCCCTGATGGACTCGGTCTTCCACGACAAGCTCCCCCACGACCATGGCCGTGCCTTCGCCGTCAACGGCGAACTCTCCAAGGGCAAGGCCCGGGGTTCCGGACTCATCTTCGTGCTCTGCATCGCGCTGGTGACGCTGGCGGTGGTGCCTTTTAAGGTGGAGTACCTTATTTATACCGTTCTGCTCATCGCCTCCATGCTGTCGGGCTACTTTGACGACGCCTCCGAGACGGCGTGGAACGAGTACAAGAAGGGCCTCATCGACTTCGTCATCGCCGTGGTGGCAGGTGTTACCTACCTGAACTTCAACGGCACGAGCGTCAACTTCCTGAGCACCACCTTCACCATTGCCTATCCGCTCTACCTGCTGCTCATCGTCATCCTCATCTGGGCCAGCATCAATGTGGTCAACTGCACCGACGGCGTGGACGGCCTGTCCGCCGGCCTCGCGGTGGTGAGCATCGGCACCTTCCTGCTGGCTTACGGCGAGGAGCTGGGGGACTACTCCACCGCTGCCATCGTCTTTATCGGCGCACTGCTGGCCTACCTGTGGTCCAACGCAAAGCCCTCCAGCCTCCTGATGGGCGACGCCGGCAGCCGTGCCATGGGCTTCTTCCTCGCCATCCTGGCCCTCAAGAGCGGCCACCCGTTCGCCTTCCTGCTGGCGGCGCTGGTGTTCATCGTGGACGGCAGCCTCGGCATCCTGAAGATCAGCTTCAAGCGCTTCCTCCACATCAGCATCCTCAAGAACACCCTCACCCCGCTGCACGACCATGTGCGCAAGCGCATGGGCTGGAGCGACGAGCAGGTGGTGACCCGCTGGCTCATCCTGCAGGCCGTCGCATCGGCGCTGCTCCTGCTGATGACCCGCTGATTTACGGATTTTAAGTACGATGTTTGTGCAGCTTTACAAAATGCAGATTGACCCGCTCTGATTTTTGTTGCACTTTATGGATTGAAAGTCGAGCGGAAAAAGACTATACTTTAACCAATGAAAGCAAAGGCGCTTAAGTGGATGGATTCACTTTGCGCCTTTTTGTTTTTTCGTTTTTGTGCGGTTCGGGAAAGCCGCACAGGATGCGCTGTCCGCGGCGCTGGAGCACGGACGACAGAACAGGATAGGGAAAGGCGGGGATCACAGTGATCAAACTCGAACACGTTGACAAGTACTTCGGAGACCTGCACGTCCTCAAAGACGTGAACCTCGAGGTCGCCGAGGGCGAAAAGCTGGTCATTATCGGACCGTCCGGCAGCGGCAAATCTACCACCGTCCGCTGCATGAACTTTCTGGAAGAGCCGACCAGCGGCCGCGTCTACATCGACGGTCAGGAGCTGACCAACAAGAACAAGACCAGGATCGTCCGCGACAACATGAGCATGGTCTTCCAGCAGTTCAACCTCTACCCCCACATGACGGTGCTCAAAAACCTGACGCTGGCACCCATGAAGCTCCATCACAAGACCAGGGCAGAGGCCGAAGAGCTGGCATATCATTATCTTGAGGTCGTCGGCCTCCGGGACAAAGCGGATGTCTACCCTCCGCAGCTGTCCGGCGGCCAGCAGCAGCGCATCGCCATTGCGCGCGCCCTCTGCGCACAGACCAAGATCATCCTGTTCGACGAGCCGACTTCGGCCCTCGACCCTGAGACCATTCAGGAAGTGCTGGATGTCATGGTAAAGCTGGCACACGAGAAGAACATCACGATGGTGGTCGTCACCCACGAGATGGGCTTTGCACGAAACGTGGCCGACCGCATCGTCTTTATGGCGGACGGCCAGATCATTGAGGAAGGCACGCCGGAGCACTTCTTCACCAACCCCAAGAACGAGCGCGTCCGGCAGTTCCTGAGCAAGATCGTCCGCTGAGAGGACGAACAACAAAGGTTGACACGGCAGGGGCTCACAAGTTGTGGTGAGACGCCGTTGTTGATAACAGGCCGTTTTCGGAGCGGACAGGGAAAGCCGCTCGGGCCGAAAAAAACAAAGAGGAGTGGTTTATTATGAAAAAGATCTCGCGTCGTGATTTCCTGAAAGTCACTGGTTTGGTGGGCGCTGCTGCTGCCCTGACCGCCTGCGGCGGCTCTGCAAGCTCCGCCGCAGCCTCCACGGCCTCTTCTGCCGCCGGCAGCGCAGCCGCTTCCGCCGCAGCGCTGGGCGCTGACACTCAGGCCATCGTGGACCGCGGTGTCCTGAAGGTGGGCGTCAAGAACGCAGTGAAGGGCTTCAGCTTTCAGGATACCCTCACCGGCGAGTACAAGGGCCTCGAGGACAGCCTCGCAGAGATGATCGCAGAGCACCTCGGCGTGGACGTTGAGTTCACCACAGTCACCGCCGCCACCCGCGGCGAGCTGCTGGACTCCAGCGACATCGACGCCGTTCTGGCTACCTTCACCATCACCGAAGAGCGCAAGAAGACCTGGGACTTCTCCACCCCCTACTACACCGACTACGTTTCCGTTCTGGTGGAGGACTCCACCGGCATCAAGGGTCTGGCTGACCTGAAGGACAAGGTCGTGGGCGTCTCCTCCGGCTCCACCTCCGCTCGTGCTCTGGTCAAGGCCATGATCGACGAGGGCGTGCTGGACGGCGCAACCTTCGACGCCGACACCTTCAACGCCGACACCTGGAAGGATGGCGTCTCCTTCCGTCAGTACGACGACTATCCCGCCATCAGCACCGCACTGAGCGCAGGCGAAGTGCAGGGCTTCTGCGTCGATAAGTCCATCCTCGCCATCTACAAGACCGAGGGCCGCAGCTACATTGACGCTGAGTTCAGCCCGCAGGAGTATGGCGTCGCTACCAAGAAGGGCAGCGACTTCTCCACCCTGTGCGACGACCTCGTCAAGGGCTGGCTGGCAGATGGCACCATCGAGCAGCTCATCAAAGACAACGGTCTGGATTAAGCCCAGACTTTTCAGAACCAAGAGAGCGTAGGGAAAGGGGAGTTTGCCATGTCTGGCTTGTTTTCATTAGAGTCCTGGTCCACCGTCTGGACGCATCGTGAGAGTTTTCTGCTGGGTCTGGGCAACACGCTGCAGACCGCCGTCTGCGCACTGGCGCTGGCCTTCATCATCGGCGCTGCGCTGGGCCTGATGTCCACCAGCGGCAGTAAGCTGCTGCGCATCATCGCCCGCATTTACGTCGAGTTCGTCCAGAACACCCCGCTGCTGCTGCAGCTGTGCTTCCTGTATTATGCGCTGGCATTTGCAGGCGTGAGCCTCGGCGTCATCCGCACCGGCATCATTGCACTGGGCGTTTACACCGGCGCTTACATGGGCGAGGTCGTCCGCGCCGCCATCGAGTCTGTGCCGAAGGGCCAGTTCGAGGCCGCACAGGCGCAGGGCTTCAACTATCTGCAGCGGATGGGCTACATCATCCTGCCCCAGAGCATCCCCGTGATGCTCCCTCCGATGGTCAACCAGGTGGTCAACCTCTTCAAGAACACCTCCTGCCTCTACATCGTGGGCGGCGCTGACCTCATCAGCGTGACCTACAGCTTCGTCACCGGCGCTTCCACCGGCGGCGCATACGCCCCCGCTTATATCGTCTGCGGCCTCATCTTCTTCGTGGTCTGCTTCCCGCTGTCCACGCTGGCAGCCCGCTGGGAGGCTTCCCTCAAGGAGCGCAAGGGCCGCGTGAACCCGGGTCTCAAGACCGCTGCCAAGAAAGCAGAGCTGAAGGAGGCTGCCTGATATGAAGACGCTTGCTGCAAGCCTTTCCATCCTGACAAGAGAAGGCGTCATGCTCTACCTGCTGCGCGGCGTGGCCTTCACCTGCATCATCTCGGTGCTGGGCGTCATCATGGGCCTCATCGTGGGCTCTCTGCTGGCGCTGGCCCGCACCTACTGCAAAAAGGGTCCGGCCCGCATCCTCGGCTGGTTCGCTGCCGCCTACATCGAGCTGTTCCGCAACACGCCCTACCTGCTCTGGATCTTCATCTGTGTGGTGTTCTGCCCCTGCCCGGGCTTCTTCGCCCGCAAGATGTTCGGCCTGACCAGCGTGGAGATGAAGCTTCTGTTCAAGGCCGCTCTGGCCCTCATCCTCTTCAACTCCTCCGTCATCGCCGAGATCGTCCGCGGCGGCCTGAACGGCGTGTCCAAGGGCCAGTTCGAGGCCGGCTATGCACAGGGCTTCAACACCGCTGAGGTGTTGCTCTACATCGTCCTGCCGCAGGCCTACCGCAACATCGTGCCGACCCTGCTCAGCCAGGTCATCACCACCATCAAGGACTCCTCCTATCTGGCAAACGTGGCCACCATCGAGCTGATGGCCCGCATCCGCCAGCTGCTGAGCGCCGCCGGTACTTACAACGGTCTCGGCACGGTGAACGTCTCCGACGTCATGGTGCTGTTCGGCACGGCCTGTGTCATCTACTTCATCATCAACTTCACCCTGAGCTGTGTGGTGCGCGCAATGCAGAACCGCCGCAAGAAGGCTCTGGTCTTTGCCCCGGCAAAGGCCGCATAAACGAAGACCTGTTCCAATTTCCCAATTCCCAATTATTCCCCTGTCATTGTTCTGTCAATGCCAAAAGCGCCCGGCGGGTCATCCGCCGGGCGCTTTTGGTGTATAGAAATAAAAATACAAGCTTTTCAATATGCCAAAGCCTCTCCCTTTGGGAGAGGTGTCATTGCAAAGCAATGACGGAGAGGGCAAGCCCGGCGAGGAAGAGCCACTGCACAGCGATAGGCAGACTCTTTGTCAGAGCGAAACGATCGCCGCATCCATGTCTCTCTGTCAGCATCCTTGCCCTCTCAGGCGCTCCGCGCCAGACTCCCCTTTTTGTCGCTTCGCGACATCTTCCCCCGGCCGGGGGAAGTCTTTCCTCAAAGGGAGAGCCTTTGGCGGAGAAGTTATACGCTCTTCTCTGCCGCCTCCACCACATGGCTCACCAGCACAGAAGTCGTCACGGTGCCGACGCCGCCGGGGACGGGGGTGATGGCCTCCACCACCGGCTCTGCCTCGCCAAAGCGGACGTTGCCCATGGCCACCACCACAACATCGGCCTCGCGGCAGACATCGGGCAGGCTCTGGGTGCGGGAGTTGCAGAGGGTGACGGTGGCGTTTTCCCGGTCCAGCATCATGGCTGCGGGCTTGCCCACCACGAGGCTGCGGCCCACGACGACGGCCCGCCTGCCGGAGAGGGGAACATTGTAGAATTTCAAAATTTCAAGACAGGCCTGCGCCGTGCAGGGCGGGTATCCGACGGCAGTGTTGGTGAAGACGCCGGCCAGCGAGCCGTCGGTGATGCCGTCAATGTCCTTTTCGGGCGAGAGCGCGGCGCGGATGGTCCTGTCATCAAACTGTTTGGGCAGGGGGCGGAAGAGCAGACAGCCGTGGATGGCGGCGTCTGCGTTGATGCCGGCAATGACGCGCAGCAGCTCTTCCTGCAAAGCGTCGGCGGGCAGAAGGAACTGCTTCACCTCGACGCCCACCTTCGCACAGCGGGCCATGACGCCTTTCTCGTAGGAGAGGTCATCGGGGCGCGCCCCCACCCGGACGACGGCCAGCGTGGGGACAACGCCCTTTTCCCGCAGTGCGGCACAGCGGGCGGCATTTGCTTCGTTCATGGCGGCCACGACGGGCGCACCCTTCAAAATGGTAGACATATACGTTCCCTTTCTCTGCATCAGGCCCGCAGGCGGCTTGCCACGGACTGGTAGACTTCGTCGGCCAGCGGCAGATATTCTGCCAGCATCCGGGCCGCTTTTTCGTCCAGCGCGGCGGCATGGGCGCGGTCCGTCATGAGCTTTGTGTTGATGGCGACATTCAGCGCCGACGCCTGAAGTGCGGCCTTGCAGAACAGCGCCGCACAGCCTGCGTCTGAGACAGCCAGCACACTGCCCTTTTCGGCGTAATCGGCCGCAAGGCGGATGCCCTCACAGCAAGCATCCATGATGTCCAGCGGCACGGCGCAGGCCCCGTCCAGCGCCTCGGCCAGCACAGCGGCTTTGCGGGCCTGCTGTTCGGGCGTCTCTCTGGGCAGGCCGTAGGCCGCCGCCAGAGGCGTGAACGCGTCGGCGTCCGCCTGCACGAGGGCTTCCAGCCGTTTGCGCAGGGCTTTGGCACGGGCATTCAGCGCCAGAATCTCTTCTTCCACGGCGGCATATTTCTTTTTGCCGGTGGTGAGATTCCCCACCATATTGCCCAGCGCCACGCCTGCCGCGCCCACGAGGGCCGCTGCGCCGCCGCCGCCCGGGGCGGGGGCTTTGCTGGCAAGCCGGCTCAGAAAGTCCTCACAGCTCAGTTGTGTCAAATCCAAAGTAAAGTCCTCCCTCTGTCACGAATCCGTCCAGTTTTTCGTCGTGGGCGTCCACTGCCGCCGCGTCCACCCGCTGGGCCTCAAAGGCCGCGCCCAGCTTCACAGCCCGGGTGCAGCGGGGAAGGTAGCGGTCATAATAGCCTTTCCCCATCCCCACCCGGCGGCAGGCGGTGTCAAAAGCCGTGCAGGGGACCAGCACGAGGTCGAGCTGGTCCGGCCGTATAATCTCCGACCGGCTCAGAATGGGGGTGCGGATGCCGTAGGCACCCACTTCCCAGCCGTCCGGCCCCGGCACGGCGGCTGTCAGCGAAAAGCCCTCGCCGCAGACGGGGTAGGCCAGCGTTTTGCCCTGCCGGGCCGCTTCCACAGCCAGCGCCGAGAGGTCGGCCTCGCCGCCGAAGGCCGCATAAAGCAGGATGTTTTCTGCCTTTTTGAAGCAGTCCAGAGCCATGATGCGGGCGCAGAGAGCGGCGTTGGAATGGGTGCGCTGGGTGTCCGACAACGCCCGGCGGGCCGCAATGCCCGCTTTGCGCTGTGCGGCCTTTTGCTCCGTGATGGTCATGGCAATGGGCTCCTTTCTGCAGCCGGTGGGCAAATCTGTACAAAAACCGGGACGGATTTTTATTATAATAATAAGCGCTGGGCGCAGAAAAAGCAAGGCTTTGGCAGGATGGGTGAAATATCTTCATCCAACCGAAAAGAAACGAATCAAACCGTATCGGCAGCTTTCCCCCTGTACCGGTAAAGCTCCCTGCCCCCCGGCGGGAGACTGAAAAAAATACCGCACCTGCAGCCCCGGACTGCCGCCCCCAAAAGCGGCCCCGGGGCTGCATTTTTTTGCTTTCAGCCCCTCAAATCCTGTTATTTTGTGGAAAATGCACGGTTGATGGGACTGTATTTTGTAAATGTGACGAAAGTGAGAAAACCCTATTGACAGACTGACAGGGGGGGGGGGTATAATTAGCCCACAGGCCGACAGTCGAAAAATGCTAGCCTGCCTGTATAATTTATCTTTATTTATGGAGGCAAAAATCATGAAAATGGCAAAGAAACTTCTGGCCGTCGTCCTCGCTGGTGTTATGGCAGTGTCCATGCTGACCGGCTGCGCAAGCATCTCTTCTCGTCGGGTCGCTGACGAGCTGGAGGGTATGCTGAAGGCCGCTAACGACAAGGCTACCGTTAAGGCTGTCGGTGACGATCTGGCAAACAATGCAGCCAAGGTTGCTAAGGACAATAGCGGCGCTCTGAAGGCTGAGACCACTCTGCAGTCTGACGTCAAGACTGAGCTGACCAAGAATAACAAGCTCGGCGACTCCTATATCTGGATTACCTACTTTGCAACCAAGGATGTGAATAAGACTGTTAAGGCTCAGAACATCGCTAAGGCGCTGATTGGCACGGACGGTAAAATCAACACCACTAAGGCTATCAACAGCACCGATGTCAAGGTCGGCACCATGAGCGGCAATGAGCTCAAGGCTGGCAATAAGTTCGAGCTGAGCATGAAGGACTTCAAGGTTGGCGACACCGATTACGTCATGGTCGTGGTCACCTGCAAGGCTGTTGCTGCTGATGCTCAGGGCTAATTGCACATAAGCTGACACAAGCCCAGCGATAAAACGATATTATCTATTCCTCGAAATAAAAATGGCACAAGGGCCCGGAGTGGAAACACCCCGGGCCCTTGTGTTTTTTGCTGTCTTCCCACACTCTGACATCCTTTGCCTTTCGTATCTGGTAGGATGAAATCGAGGACAGGCCCCGAGGGCGCTGACTCTGAACGAGGAACAAAAAAAACTTCTCACCAGCGGAAAGGAAAGGATACTATGAGGAATCATCAGATGCAGATGCCCGCCCAGTATACATCCATCGGGGACGACGAAATGGTGCTGCTCTGCGGCGGCGAGACCACGGCATGGCAGACCTTTCAGGACATTGGCCGGGTGCTGAACTATGTGGCCCGTATCTTCTCGGCAGGCAGCTCCATCGTCAACAATGTGGTCACCATCGTCAATTATTTCAATAAGCTCGAAGACCTGCTCCCGGTCATCGGGGAAGTATAAATGAAAAGAGGCTGTTGCGGTGCAACAGCCTCTTTGTGTATTATAGCTTAGTAATGCAGCCTGTCGGCGGTCAGTGCCTCGAGCACGGGCAGCATGGCGGCAGCCTCAGCCCTTGCGGCGGGCAGGTCCATGTCGCGGTAGTTGCCGCACTCCACCTCGCTTGCGCCGGGGACATCGCCCTCGAACACAGCCATGAAGCGGAAGGACTCCACCGTCAGGCTCAGCGCCTCGGCGGGGGTCAGGCCCCGGGTCAGCAGATAAAAGCCGGTGCGGCAGCCCATGGGGCCGACGTAGATGACGCCGTCCTTATACTGGCTGTTGCGGGCGTAGGTGGCGAAGAGGTGCTCCAGCGTGTGGGCTGCGCCGGTGGAGAGATAATCGCCGTGGTTCGGCTTCTTCATCCGGATGTCCCAGGTCAGAACGTCGCCGTCCTGACGGCTCAGGTAGATGCCGCGGTCGAGCCTGGTGTGGTCTACACAGAAACTTGCAATGCGCTCCATGCTGTGCCTCCCGAGATCAGGCCTGCAGGCGCTGGACGCTGCCGTGTGCGCAGTCCACAGCGACCATCAGACCGTCGCGGATGTGGGCGGTAGCGCCGACGGCGCCCACGATGGTGGGCTTGAGCAGGGCCTTGCCGGCGATGGCGGCGTGGCTGTTCAGGCCGGCTTCCTCGACCACCAGAGCGGCAGCGTCACGGACGTAGCTCAGCATCTCGTTGGAGGTGGAGGGGACGACCAGGACCATGCCGGGCTTGAACTTTGCACGGATCTCCTCGATGGTGCGGCAGACGCAGGCCTTGCCGGTGGCGTTGGCCAGAGCAGCGCCCTCGGGGCCGACGCCAACGCCGGTAGCCAGACAGTTGCCGATCATGTGGATCTTGATCATGTTGGTGGTGCCGGAGACGCCCACGGGGACGCCGGCGGTCACGACAGCCAGCTCACCGTCGTGCAGATAGCCGTGCTCCTTTGCCAGAGCGGTGGACTTCTCGATGAGCTCATCGGTGCTGGTGGCGAGGTCCATCATGAGCGGGGTGATGCCCCAGGAGACGGACAGCTGGCGCTGGACCTGCTCGTCCATGACGCAGGCGATGATGGGCTGAGAGGGGCGGTACTTGCTCAGCAGGCGGGCAGTGTTGCCGGACTCGGACACGGTGACGATGGCAGAAGCGTTGACGTCCTTTGCGGTCAGGCAGGCAGCGTGTGCGGTAGCGTCGCTGACGCTGATCTGGCCGGTGGTATCGGTCAGGCGGTTGTCGCGGTAGTGGACCTCGCTCTCGGTGCGCTCTGCAATGGCGGACATGGTCTTGAGGGCCTCAACAGGGTATGCGCCCGCGGCGGTCTCGCCGGAGAGCATGATAGCGGAAGTGCCGTCGTAGATGGCGTTTGCCACGTCGGAGATCTCGGCGCGGGTGGGGCGGGGGTTGACGATCATGCTGTCCAGCATCTGGGTAGCAGTGACGATGGGCTTGCCGAAGGAGAAGGAGCGGTCGATGACGCTCTTCTGGATGCCGGGCAGCTCGGTGAAGTCGATCTCGACGCCCAGATCGCCGCGGGCGACCATGACGGCGTCGGCAGCGGACAGGATGCTGTCGATGTTATTGACGCCCTCGCGGTTCTCGATCTTGGCGATGATGCGGATGTGGGAGTCGTACTCGTTCAGCAGGTTGCGGATGTCGTAGACGTCCTGTGCGGTGCGCACGAAGGAAGCGGCGATGAAGTCGAAGCCCTGCTGGACACCGAAGATGATGTCATCCCGGTCGCGCTGGCTCAGGTAGGGCATGGACAGGTGGACGCCGGGGACATTGACGCCCTTCTTGGTCTTGATCTTGCCGCTGTTGAGCACTTCGCAGACGATGTCGGTGTCCGTGACGCTCTTGATGGCCAGCTTGATGAGGCCGTCGTCCAGCATGATGGTGCCGCCCTCGTGGACGTCCTGAGGCAGGTCCTTGTAGGTGATGGAGCAGATCTCCTTGGTGCCCTCCACCTCGCGGGTGGTCAGGGTGAAGGTCTGGCCGGCTTCCAGCATCTCAACGCCGTTCTTGAACTCCTTCAGGCGGATCTCGGGGCCTTTGGTGTCCAGCAGGGCAGCAACGGGCTTGTTCAGCTCAGCGCGGACAGCCTTCAGCATGTCCAGACGGCCCTTGTGCTCCTCGTAGGAGCCGTGGGAAAAGTTGAAGCGGGCCACGTTCATGCCGCTGGCGACCAGCTCGCGCAGGACGCCCTCCTTATCGGTAGAAGGGCCAAGGGTGCAGATGATCTTCGTTTTTCTCATAAATATACCTCTAACAGTCTCTTTTTTTCCTCTATGATGGGCGCGCAGGTGCCAGATATGCCCTGCGGCCGCTGGCCGGACATCGACCCGGTCAGGTGTGTTTGAAAACCATACCATCCTATATTATAACCGCTTGTGTACAAGAGAGCAAGAAAAAATTCGGCAAAGAAAACCTTAAATTTTCGTGATAGATGCCGAAGCGATAAAAAGCTTGCGAAAAGTGCGTCCATCGCCTATAATAGGACTAAGCAAAAGTCTCACTTCTGCCCCGAAGGGACAGAGGGGAGCGCAAAATAATAGAAACGGAGTGAAAGCGTAATGGAAAAGCGCGTTTTTCTGATCGTCCTGGACAGCTTCGGCATCGGCGCAGAGCCGGACGCCGCCGCCTTTGGCGATGAGGGGACCAACACCCTCGGCGCCATCGCCAGCCACCCCAACTTCAACTGCCCCAACCTGAAAAAGCTCGGCCTGTTCAACATCGACGGCGTGACCGCCGGCGAGAAGGATGCCGCCCCCATCGGCTCCTTCGCCCGCCTGCAGGAGCAGAGCATGGGCAAGGATACCACCATCGGCCACTGGGAGATCGCCGGTGTCGTCAGCCCGAGACCCCTGCCCACCTTCCCGGACGGCTTCCCGGACAGCCTCATCCATGAGTTCGAGGAGAAGACCGGCCACAAGGTCCTCTGCAACAAGCCTTACTCCGGTACACAGGTGCTGAAGGACTACGGCGAGCAGGCCATGCAGGAGAACGCCCTCATCGTCTACACCAGCGCCGACAGCGTGTTCCAGGTGGCCGCCAACGAGGAGCTTGTGCCGGTGCATGAGTTGTACCGCTATTGCGAGATCGCCCGCGAGATGCTGAAGGGCGAGTACGGCGTGGGCCGCGTCATCGCCCGCCCCTTCCTCGGCCGCACCGCCGACACCTTCTACCGCACCACCAACCGCCACGACCTGAGCCTCAAGCCGCCCCGCAAGACCATGCTGGACCTGCTCAAGGACGCCGGAAGGGACGTCATCGCCGTGGGCAAAATTTTCGACATCTTCGACGGCGAGGGCGTGACGGAGAAGATCAAGACCACCGGCAACACCAACGGCATCGCCTTCACCAAGGCTTTGCAGACCCGCGACTTCGAGGGTCTGGCCTTCGTGAACCTCGTCGATTTCGATATGCTCTACGGCCACCGCCGCGACGTGGCAGGCTACGCCGCCGCCGCCACCGAGTTCGACAAGTTCGTTGCCGACTTCATCCCCGGGATGCGGGAGGGCGACATCCTGATGGTCACGGCCGACCACGGCTGTGACCCCTCCTACACCAAGACCACCGACCATACCCGCGAGTATGTGCCGTATCTCATCTGCGGCAAGGGCGTCAAGCCGGGCGTTGACCTCGGCACGAAGCTCTGCTTCGGCACCATCGCACAGACCATCTGCGACTATCTGGGCGTGGATGCTTCCACGCTGGATGGCAAGAGCGTGCTGGGCGACATCCTGAAATAAGCATAAACGCAAAGATCCCGCAAGGCAGCTGCCTTGCGGGATTTTTCTGTCTATCAATTATGCTGCGTCATTTTCAGCGCTGGAAGCGTCGCCGCTGCCGGAGCCGAACAGGGCGTCCAGCACGGTGGAAGCGGCCTGATGCAGGGAGGAAGCCGCCTGCTCCACCTGCTCCTGAGTCGGCATACTGAAGGACGGCGACTCGGTGGAGTCTGCCGGGGCTTCTTCGCTGCCGTCTGCAGGGACCTCGGTGGAAGCGCTGGGCTCACCGGAGGCGTCGCCCTCGGCGGGCTGGCTGTCAGCGGGGGCCTCTTCCGCCGGGGCTTCGCTCCCGGCGGGCTCTTCTGCGATCACGCTGTCGGGAGATTCCTCCGGGATGGATGCACCGGCGTTGGGGTCGGCGGTCGGCGTGAAGACATCGGTCTTCTCGGGGGTCTGGCTGGTGCTGGTGAGCTTGTCCTCGCCGCCCAGGACCGCTGCGATGAGGGCCTTGGCCTCGTTGACCGAGTTCTCATCCGGCTTCATGACGTAGAGGCTCTGGCCCTTGGCGGAGTAGCACTTGGTGCTCTTCGCGCCCGAGCCGGTGACGGTGTAGCTCTGGATGTCCCAGTTGGCAAGGTCGCCCAGCTGCATCCGGACCAGCGCAGAGATCTGTTCCTGCGAGAGGCTGGTGACGAAGCAGTCGGCGGCGGCGTCCATCAGCTTGGAGAAGCCCATGAGCAGGGCCGGGGATTTGAACTTGTTGGCCATCGCGTCGATGACTTTCATCTGGTTGATGCCGCGCTGGATGTCGCCGGTCTTGAAGGCGTGGCGCTCACGGGCAAAAGCCAGAGCGGACTTGCCGTCCAGATGGTTCCAGCCCTCGGCGAAGGTGGTGGGGTCGTAGTAGCCGGGGCTGCCCACCGAGGTGAAGGCCTGGTCGGAGTAGACGTCCACGCCGCCGATGGCGTCGATGATGTTGATGAAGCCCGCAAAATTGATGCGGAGGTAGTGCTCCACATCCACGCCGTAGAGGTTGCCCAGCGTGGCCATGCTGGTCTCGACGCCGTAGAGGCCGGCGTGGGTCAGCTTGTCCTTGCTGTCGGTGCCTGCGAGGTCAACATAGTAGTCGCGGGGGGTGTTGATGAGGACCGCCTGCTTGGTGGTGGGGTTGACCACGGCGAGGATGTTCACGTCGCTGCGGGCCTTTTCGGTCAGCTCGCCGCGGTTGTCCACGCCGCTGAGGTAGACGACGAAGGGCTCTTTCGTGATCTTATTCGCCTCTGCGCCGGTGAGCAGGCCGGAAGTCATGCTGTCCAGTGCGGTCAGACCCTGCTGCGCCCAGACACAGCCCACGGCCAGCGCGGCGCAGAGCAGGACGGACAGCACCCGGGCCACGACGGCACCGCTGCGGGAGGCGAGGCACTTGCGCACCAGCAGCCAGAGCAGCACCAGAAGCGCGGTGATGATAACGAGGTAGAGCACCGGCAGCATCTGGGTGCGCCAGAGCTGCACCAGCGCGGCAAGGCTCAGGATGGCCTGTAGTACCAGCAAGACCATTCCTCCTTTCGGAAGTTTGTCGTCAGCGGGGGCGGGCTCGCTGGGGTGCAGCGGCTCCCACTGTCTGCGGGGCGGCACCGGAGGCTTCGGCGGCTCAGACGGAGGTGTCGGTGCCGGTTTCGGCGGCGCTTTGGGGCGGGGAGGCTCCGGCGAGAAGAAATCGGCGCTGTCTACCTCCACCTCGTCGGGCTCGCTGCGATTGATGCCCCGGTGGATGTGCCGGGGGCCTTCGTCGTTATTCTGGGGATGGATATGATCGTTTTCGTCAAACATAGGCGTTCACTCCTTTGGATGTGTATGCCGTCATGGGGTGGGGATGATGCTCAGCACAGCCCGGGCGGGCAGGCAGGTGGCCGTCTGGTCTTCCTCGCTGAGCCAGCCGAAGGATTCGCAGATGTGGTCAGGGCAGGGCGAGTCCACAAAGCGGGCCGCGCCGTCCTGGATCCGGATGTGGACGGTGAGGTAGCCGGTGTCCACAGCGTAATCGGCGTCTTTTTCGAGAGGAAAGGTGAGCCTGGTGTTGCTGTCGCCATAGATGAGCTCTGCGCAGAGCGGCGCACCGGTCTGGTTTGCTTTCCGCACCAGCAGCAGCACGGCGGCTGCGGCCAGAATGACGGCAGCAAAGACCAGATTCATCAGCAGTTTTTTGTGTTGTTTCATAAAAAATCATCCTTTGAGCGGGATCTGCTCCAGCTCGGCCAGCCAGAGCGCGGCGGCTGCGTCGCTGGGCATCCGCCAGTCGCCCCGGGGCGAGAGGGTGACGCTGCCCACCTTGGGGCCGTCGGGCAGGCAGCTGCGCTTGAACTGCTGGGCGAAGAACCGCCAGTAGAAGTTGCGCAGCCACTTGTAGAGCACTTCGTCCGGGTACTCGGCCCGGCCTGCGAAGGCCGCTTTCGCCAGCCGGAATATCTTCGACGGGCCGAAGCCGAAGCGGAGAACATAATAAAGGTAGAAGTCGTGCAGCTCATAGGGACCCACGAGGTCTTCCGTCTTCTGAGAGATCTCGCCGTCCCTGGCGGGCAGCAGCTCCGGGGAGACGGGGGTGTCGAGGATGTCCAGCAGCACCCGGCGCAGCTCGGCGGAGGCGGCAATGTCGGCCTCATACTGGACGAGGTGGCGCACCAGCGTCTTGGGGACACCGGCGTTGACGCCGTACATGCTCATGTGGTCGCCGTTGTAGGTGGCCCAGCCCAGCGCCAGCTCGGAGAGGTCGCCGGTGCCGACGACGAGGCCGCCGGTGCGGTTGGCGGTGTCCATCAGCTCGAGGGTGCGCACACGGGCCTGTCCGTTCTCAAAGGTGACGTCCAGCACGCTCTCGTCCTGGCCGATGTCCCTGAAGTGGCTGTGGACGGTGTTGGCGATGTCGATCTCGGTAAAGCTGACAGCCAGCTCGTCGCATAAGATCTCCGCATTGCTGCGGGTGCGGTGGGTGGTGCCGAAGCAGGGCATGGTCACGGCCAGCACATCGCTGGTGGGGCGGCCCAGCTGTTTCATGGCGCGGACGGCCACCAGCAGAGCGAGGCAGCTGTCCAGACCGCCCGAGATGCCGATGACCGCCGTCTTGGCGTGGGCGTGCTCGAGGCGCTTGGCGAGGCCGTCGGCCTGCATTTTCAAGATCAGCTCACAGCGCTCGGCCCGGCGGCGCTCGTCGTGGGGAATGAAGGGCGTGGGGTCTACCCAGCGGGAGAGCTCCGTCTCGGTGAGGGCAAGGTCGAAATCGACGGTCAGATACCCCTCGGCGCTGGGCTCGAAGCTGGTGTTGCGCGCCCGCTCCGACTCCATCCGCTGGCAGTCCAGCTCCGTCTCAGCCCGGCCGCCCTCGAAGGGAGAGGCCTCGGCGAGGATGGTGCCGTTCTCGGCGATGAGGTCGTGGCCGGCGAAGACCATGTCCTGGGTGCTCTCGCCGTGGCCGGCAGAAGCGTACAGGTAGCCGCAGAGCAGGCGGGCGGACTGGTTCGACACCAGCGCCCGGCGGTACTCGGCCTTGCCGACCGTCTCATCGCTGGCCGAAAGGTTCGCAATGACGGTGGCACCGGCCAGCGTGTGGAAGGTAGAGGGGGGCAGAGCGCTCCACAGGTCTTCGCAGATCTCCACGCCCAGAACGAAGCTGGGCATCTGGCGGCAGCGGAAGAGCAGGGACGTACCGAACGGCACCTCCTGCCCGCAGACTGTTATCGTCTCCACCTCCGTGCTGCCCGGGGTGAACTGGCGCTTTTCGTAGAACTCGCCGTAGTTGGGCAGGTAGGTCTTGGGGACAAGGCCCAGCAGACGCCCGCCGCAGAGGACGGCGGCGCAGTTGTACAGCTTGCCCCGCACCAGCAGCGGCAGGCCCACGAGGGCCACGACGTCCAGCTCCCGGCTGGCGTCCAGCACGGTCTGCAGGGCGTCCAGCGCGCCCTGCTGCAGCGTGCGCTGCAAGAACAGATCGCCGCAGGTGTAGCCGGTGAGGCAGAACTCGGGAAACACCGCCAGCCTGACGCCGCGGGCCGCAGCATCCTGTAACTGAGATACGATCTGGGAAGCGTTATAATTGCAGTCGGCCACCCGCAGGGAGGGCGAGAGGGCGGCTGCCTTCAAAAAACCATCTTTCATCGGAGGATTTCACATCCTGTCTGTTGGATTAAGGCCCCGGCGGAGACGTGCGCTGCGGGGTTTTGTTCAGTATACCACAAACCGGCCCAAACGAAAAGTGACAGTGTGGTTAAAGAAACGAAAAAACGCTGCCTGCACACCGCAGACAGCGCTGAAAACAAAAGATGGAAAACGAGATAGACCGTAAGCCGGGTTCTGTATTAAACGACGATCTGTCTAGACCTGCCATTGCTGACAGGTTCGTGCCGCCTTCGGGACACGCGAGCAGCGCTGTACGTCCCATATAGGCGTTGCTTCCGGTAGGGTTTACAAAGCCGCATAGTCACCCATGCGCTGGTGAGCTCTTACCTCGCCCTTTCATCCTTACCGCATTGCTGCGGCGGTTTCCTTTCTGTTGCACTTTCCCTGAGGTCACCCTCGGCTGCCGTTAGCAGTTACCGTGCTCTGTGAGGCCCGGACTTTCCTCA
>PPYF01241899.1_pt1 | contig 32009 bp, 49 predicted proteins | sample 1559871 | NCBI WGS metagenome assembly PPYF01 (sample SAMN08240021, study PRJNA423297) | Human gut metagenome, whole genome shotgun sequencing project.
GTATATTAAATATAGGGTCGGAAGTAGCTTCCACTGCGGACAATTGGAGTCCGTCGGCGGGAAGTGAATCCGACTTTTTATTTTTATTCTCATATTTTACTCTTTCTTTTTCCAATGCCGCATTTTTATATGCTATCTGCTCATCATCAAGCATACTGTCAGGGAAATATTTTAAGAAGTCCCCGTTGTTGCCGTTGACACCTTTAATCAAGTCTGGTAGACTAATAGTGGAAGGTGAGCTAACAGCTAACGGTGCTATTTTAGTGCTATTATCCATGACGGCATCACTTTCAGAAGGTGATGCAAGAGTTTGTGGACCCATTTTAGGGCTGCCGACGAAGACTGTATCGCCATAAGGTAATGCAAGAGCGTGCATACTCTGTAATGAGCTGCCCGCGAAGACTGCATTGCCTTTTTTGTTTATTGTTACAGCCATATATAATTTGGGTTCATTTTCCTGTTGATTATATTCTTTTACTTCTATTTCAACCGGAACAACCTCTTTTCCATTCCAAAAAGCACTTACCAACACCCTTACATTTTTAAGTGCTCCGCCATTTATTCTATCACTGTGAATTTCAATCGGTATGGCATTCTGAATAATATTATCGAAATCATTAACCATTAGCAGAAAATCATTAACATTATTTTTTCTTATCATATGTTCGCTTTTGCTCTTATTATACGATTCCCCTGAGAAATTGAATTTAATATCTATATTTTCATTCTCATACTGTTTAAATACGCCTAAGCTTTTGGCAAAAGCCTTGATTGCCTTATATGCTTCATTAAGTTTTCCGCTGTTGATTTTATCGGTTATTTCCGCAGGCACGGCTTTTCTGGTAGCGTCAGAAACCTTTATACTCATATTTTTTAGTATCGGTTCTCTTTCAGTCTCCGACATATCGATTTTAATTGAACTGTTTATCTCATTTGCGTTTATCGGTTTCTGTATTCTGTTTATATAGTTCTGCACCGTCTCACTGCCGATATTGACATTTACACCGCTTACATCAGATGAATATTTTTTAACGGCTCTCGGAAGTATTTCCCCATAACGCTTTCCGTCAACAGCTCTTTCCATATTCAGATGTCCCATATCCGAATATCCTGTTGCCCTCGGTAATACTGTATTGGAAGCAACACCGCCGATACCGAACCCAAGACCCGATAAAGCTCCCTGCCTTACAGAACGTGCAAAATCGTCCCAGTCAAAATCTTTTCTGTCTCCGCTTGCCCAATCAACAGCATAGTTTAAAATATTGCTTAAACCTTCTTCTCCGCCCTCTGCGGCAGCTTGTTTTAATATACTTGAAAGAGCCTTAATATTGTTGGATTTAACAAGTCCGAATAAATTATCAAGTCCTATTTTCTCCGTCAATCCCTCTATAACACCGCTTATTACGCCTCGTCCCAGTGCGTCCCTTGCACTTACGCCTTGATTTGACAATTGGTTTGCTCTCTGTCCTGCTGATTTTGCGCCCATTAGTGCAAGTGTAGCAGTCGGATTAAATCCTGTCAGTGCCATAGTTGTTAAGTTATCCGCCATAGATATACCTGCTTCGGCTAAATCCAACCCCAAACCCGACAATCCTTTTGTAGCTTCATTTCTTAGCTTCTCGGCGCTGCGCATAAATTCGTTTGCGTCTGTCATATCGGCAGCTTTGTTTCTCAAATCGTCAATGGCGTTATACAAATTATTTATAACAGTGTTGATTGCTTTATATTCCTTCGAGCCGGGAGCGTACTTATCCCTTTCTGCCATATATGCGTTTATATCGCTGTCAAACTCGGCAAGAGTCTTTCTGTATTCTTTTTCATTATTAAACGCCTGTTTCGCCGTAGCTTTTAAACTCTTATCAGCGCCTATCATGCTGTCTCCTATAGAGCTTGCCGCATTGTACACTCTGTTGAATAATCCGCCTCCGCTTCTTGCCTCTGTCGGCGTTGCCGGCTGTTCCATATTTTTAGCGTTATTCATGGCAGTTTCAAACACTGACGGTCCTTTCTTAAAGGGATTATATGCGCTTAATTCCTCTGCACCGCCGTTCCATTTCTGCGGACCGTATGTATTCTGTTTCTTAGGCGTCGGCAAAAATGCGTTTTGATAAGCCATGCTTGCTCTTTCTGCCGCCGAAGCCGCTCTTTTAGCCGCTGACATTCCCGGTACAGAACCGATATTCTTTGTATTTGTCGGACCTTTCCACTGACTTGGACCTACCTGTTGCGGTCTCGGTAAATAAGCGTCAGGCGAGTTTTGTAAAAATACCCTGGTTGCCTTTTCCGCAGCCATGCCTGCTTTCTGTGAAGCGTTCACTTTCGGCAGGTTATCAATTGCTCTGGGCATAGAAGAAGGCGTACCCGAAGATACGCCCTTGTGTGTTTGAAGCTTTTGTGCAACCTGAGCTTTCTTTTTCAGTTTTTCGAGTTCTTCCATTTGTTTTAAAAAAGAAGCCATATTTATACCCTCCACCATGTATTACCTTTGTTGTTAAAGCCATTATTTCTACTTGCTGTTAAAATTTGAGATGGGTTTGGATTGCCATATCCTATCACAGTTCCCTGTTTTCTTGTAGTTGTTACTTTAGAATTACCGGGTGTTCCGCCAAGTTTTCTGTCTAACTCTTCATCTGTAGGACTATATCTACCGCCGCCACTGCTTCTACCGCTCGCTTTCTTTTTCAAAAGACTGGCTTGTTTTTCCTGCAATGTCAAATCATTGTATCTGTCAAGATATGATGTATCAAATCCCATACTCTGTAAATACGATGTATCTCCTACTTTAATTCCTAATTCAGCCATATACTTTAATTCCGATAAAGCTCTATCTTCTGCCTCTTGCTGTTCCCTAGCTGCCATTTCAGCATTATATCTTGCTTGCTCATATTCCCACTGATTTCTTGCAAACGCCATTTCCTGCACCCACTGATTATAGGCGTTTTCAGCCTGTGCCGCCTGCATTTGCAGTGAAAGAGAGTTCTGCTGCATTTGGGCGTACATATTAGCCGCTTCCATATTTCCCTCCGCTATGGCGTTATTCTGAGCGATATTAAGCTGATTGATAGCATTTGTAAGCGTTCCTGCCGTACTGTTATAGTTCTTCATGTAATCGCTTTCCAGTCCTGCGAGGGTACTTTCGGCTATACCGCCGTTTATTCCCGCCGCCTGCATTTGAGCAGGCATATTTAATCCGGCCAATTTATAATTGATATAGTTGGCTCTCTGTTCTTCTTCAGCCGCCTGTTTTAACTGTTCTATCTGCGAAGCATAAGCGGCGGCAAGAGCGTCGTTTCTTTCGTTTACAGCATCCATATATCCCTCGTATGCGTCGTTCATCTGCGATTCGATGTCATCTTTTGTAAGTCCAACATAACCGCTGTTCGTTGTGCCGTAGTTTGCATATATATCGTCCATATTGGGACCTTCAACGCCGTAATCGCCCATTATGCCGCCCTGCCCTGCAAACTGTGTGCCTTTGTCATAGGCGTTCGTCATGCCGTTACCCTCATAAGCATATCCTGCGTACGGATTTTTATAATCCATGCCGTCTCTTCCGCTTAGGAATTGTAACTGCATATTGTTCTGATCATACCAATTGCCTGTCTGTTTATCATCAACATAAAGGTTCGTTGTAAAATCATCGGGTCCGCCAACATTACCCCAACCGTAACCGGGTTTGGCATAAGCCGACGAAGCAGTACCGTAACCGAGAGAACCTAAAAGTTTTGCACCGTTATCAAGGTCTATACCTGCCAACTTAGCCGCGTCCTTATAATTTGTCGCATTGCTGAAAACGGTTTGTTTCTTTCCGTTGCCTAAATCAAACGTAAACCCATGTTCTCGGTTGGTATGTCCCATACCTTCACCATATCCCATCGGCACGATTTCTCCGTTTCGTACCTTTTCGCTGTATTCCTTCTGCTGCAAAAGACCGTTTATTGTTTCCTGACTTGCGCCCGAAGCTTTTGCGGCAGCTATTTTCCCGTCAAAATCAACATCGGCATTAAAGTTTGAATAGTTTTTCTTATATGGGTTTGCAATATTATATGTACCGTTATCCATTCCCCCTATAACGCCCGCACTGTCATAGGTTTTTCTTCCCCCCAAACTTCCGCCTTTTCTGTAATTGGCTATATCATCGTCCGTCAAACTGCTGTATGACAGCTTTTCACCTTTTATTTTGGCGTCCCTTTGGGCGTTAAGACCGTTTATATAGTCCTGACTTGCGCCGCTCTGTACGGCTTTTTGTATTTCCGCCGCATAGTCCTTATTGGGGTCATACTTTATTCCGCTTGTATTGGAATTGCTTGTCCCACCCGAACTTGAACTGCCCGAACTAACCGAACCGCCTTTTCTGTTAGATTCCCTTTCACTTCGTGTTACTGTAATAGACGTTCCGCCTTTAGAACTTGAAGAACCGCCCGATTTCTTTTTTGTTGTGTTAGTAAGCGAATATCCCACTTGTTATTTCACCTCTTTACTTATCTCTACTTCTCAAAATCATTGCCGCCACCTGTTCCCTTGTGGCAAACGCCTGCGGAGCTGTTCCGTCCGTTATGCCTTCCGCTTTGGCTTGTTCCAATTCTTCCTTTGCCCAATCGCTTATGGGGAGGCTTCTTCTTTCCGCAAGCCAATTGTCCATAAATTTATTAAACTGTTCCTGTGTCATTTCTTCTTCCTCCTTGGGAGCTTTCCAGTTGTCAGTTATTTCAAAGTGGGGCATATCGGGAGTAGTCCATATACCGCCCCATGTTATACCGAGTTTTTCGGCTATTCTGCCCGCTTTTTTTAATACCGCTCTGTCATACAGATTACTCCCGTTACAGGCTATATCCCACGCTCTACGGTCTGTATGACGGCTGTGCATTGTCCATGTAACAATCTTGCCCGGCTTACTTCTGCCCTGCTCCCATAGTTCGTTCTGGCGTTTCTGCGAGCGGTACGTTTCTGTGATAAATATATCAAGACCGTTTTTTCTGCAAGTCTCCATAAACAGCCTGCACGCCCTCTGCGCCAACGGTGTAAGCTCATTTATATCTCTGCACGCCATTTGTATTGCCCCCTATAAGGTTTCTGAATAATTCGTATAACCCTGTACTTGACAATCCGCTGAAAAGTCCTGCAAGAAGTATCTCGGCAGTAAAGTCCATGTTTACCCATACGTTAAGAACAACGCCTAATATCCCCATGATTAAAGGGATGAAGCGGTTAATCTTATCACTGGGTATCATGTTTTTGATTATGTATCCTACGCAAAGGCATATACCGACAATGAGCGGTACTGCGTATTTTGTTAAATATCCTATATCCATGCTTATCACTCCTTATTTTCCAGATTACTTATTCTTATCTCATGTTCCTGTAACTTATCGTCCTGTTCCTCATTGTGTTCCCACAGTCTTTTGTGCGCTTCTTTGCTCCTAACGCTCTGCTGTTCAATCTGACGAGCAAAGTCGTCAACCTTAACCGTCAGCTCTGTTATGGATTTCGTCAGTTTCACAATCGGCGTAACGATTGAAACAATACCGCCTATCAGCACAAAAAGACCTGCTACTATCTCCCATGTCATGGCGTTCCTCCCTATAAGAAAGGGCGGTTGTTACACCGCCCGACCTATTAAACTAACATCTCATAGACTTCATGGATAAGCTCCATAGCTTCTTTCTTTCTGCCCTTGTTCGGGTGTGAAACAGTAACTTTCTTACCGCCCTCAATATAGAACTTGTCCCCTCTTGCGCTTTCGATGACGTATGTACCGCTTTCGTCTTTACCTATGCCCCAAACATCATAGTTTGTACCTTTGATTTTAGGCTTGCCGTTTCCATTTTCGATTTCATCTGTAATAACGAATTTACCGTCAATACTTCCTGCTCTATCGGGGAAGTCTGTAGCCTTTAACATACGTCCTTTTTCCGTTTCGGGTGCCAGATAGCAGAAGACAACGCCATCATCGGGGATTGGTGTCTTAATGCCGTTTTCATAGGTAAACATGTGGTGTCCGTCTTTTTCGATAGTTTTCATTTCGATTAATTTTTTCATGTGTATTCCTCCTTAAATTGAATAGTTTATAAAATGATTGATTATTTGTTTCCGTAAGTGATTATTATGTCTCGTGTGTCTACGTAGTAATCGAACCTAGCTAAAAGACCCTTTACGGCTCTTATTTTATTTCTTTATAGTATAAATTCACTTCGTCGGGTGAAACTTCTAATAGGCTGCCATAATCGTTTTGAGCTTCTAAAGTAAATAAACAAAAAGGCATAGCTACAGTATATGTAAAACGTGATGTCTCATCATGAACAACGAAGTCATTTATAAGAATTTTACAGTGTCCTCCTTCGCTGTTTCTGACTGTAAAAGTATTAATATTTGTGATTGGAACATAATAAATTAAATATTTTTTTCCTGATGCTATTTGCCCTAGTCTATATTTCTTACTCCAATTAAAATTTAAAAATATGTCCGTAAAACTTATATCATTTCCCTTACTCAGTAGCTGGTCTACCTTTGCTTGTAACTGTGCTACCCTAGAAATAAGGTCAGTTCCGGCACCGTCTCCGACATCTGTCTTTATTTCATTTACAGAAGTATTGACGTTTTCTACGCTCGCTTTTATCTCCTGTGAAGTTTCCTCCAAGGCTATGAATTTTTCTCCTGCCATTACAATACCTCCTTATAGTACAAACCGCCGTTTTGTATACCCAGTTTGTACTTCTTACCTGTTACATCATCTACTATTACATTCCTGTCCGCTTCCGCTACTGCGCCTACGTCTGCGGCGGTAAGGGTAACGGAAGTTCCCGATTTGTTGTTGACGGTCTGAACCTTGTTATCCCACGCCGTCTGTTTCTGCGGAGACGGGACAACCGCCAATGCTTTATTAAAATCCGCTTCCGTCCCGGTATATCCTGCGTTGACAGCGCTTTCATAAGCCGATATGCCGTCTTTTCCCGATACGCCCTGTATACCCTGAGGTCCTTGCGGTCCGACTTCTCCCTGTATGCCTTGCGGTCCTTGCAAACCCTGTGGTCCTGTTGCTCCGGGAGGACCTTGTAAACCTGTATCGCCCTTATCACCTTTAGGACCCTGCTGTCCTGTCGTGCCTTTCTCGCCTTTATCGCCACGGGGTATTGTAATAACAAGCGAAGCATTTTCGGGAGTACCCTCATTTACAACGCTTGCCGATGTTCCCGCTGCGCCTGTAATAACCTGTTTGATTGACAATGTTCCTGCCGCGCCCTGTACTCCCTGCGCTCCTGCCGGACCTTGTGCACCCTGTGGGCCTTGAAGCTGTCCCAATGCTATCCAGTCTTTTTTTGTTTCAGACCATATATATACATTCTTGTCCGCTTCTACCATATAGGCGTAACTATCACCTGTCGGTATTGCATTTCTTAAGGCTTGAAGTGTCAAATAAACGTCTTGTATAACAAAACTCTTTCCGTCTGCGCCGTCAGCACCTTTAAGACCTTGCGGTCCCATCGGTCCTTGCACGCCTTGCGGTCCTTGTAATCCTCTCGGTCCTGCTGCACCTGTCGCTCCTGTTGCGCCTTGCGGTCCTTGTGCTCCCGGTTCTCCTTTATCCCCTTTATCGCCTTTTAAGCCCTGTAAACCTGTTGCGCCTGCCGGACCTCTCTCGCCCTGTTCGCCTTGTATGCCCTGAACGCCTCTCGGACCTTGTATACCCTGTTGTCCCTGCGGACCTACTGCGCCCTGCATACCCTGTACGCCTTGAACTCCCTGCGGTCCTCTGATATTTACCGTTGCAGGTGGGATTGTAGTATCGGACTGCGACCAGTTTAAATCGCCGTTGGAGCTTATGTCGGGCAGCCATGCTTTTCCTAAATCTCCTTTATCGCCCTTATCCCCTTTTTCACCTTTGTCGCCCTTGTCGCCTTTTTCTCCCTGTATGCCTTGCACACCCTCAATGACTGTACGCCTGTTCGGTTCGTCATCGGCAACAACTACATTTTTAAACTGCAATCTGCTTCTTTGGGGATATTCCTTTCCCGTACCGTCCTCTACGATATGACCGCTTGAGCCTGTCGCCTCATAAGCTATACCGTCCGTTGTTACCTCGATAACCTTATCGGGATTAATTCTTATTCCTTTAATGTTCTCCGACGGCACTCTTGTATCTATCTGTAGATTATTTAACACGTCTACAAGGATATTAAACTGCGGTATGGCAACGTCTAACACCAACTCGTCAAAAGCTCTCTGTGCTTCCGCTACAGGCAGTCCCAAAGGGTTCGGCTTTACTCTTATACCTTTATCGGCATAATCGGCAGGCTCTATCTTTTTGAACAAATCAGCCATTTATCCACCTCCCAAACAATAAAAAAAGAGCTTTATCAGCTCTTGAAAAAATTCTGTATGTAAGTTATAATTGGGGCAAGAAGAGTAACCGTGCAAAGCGGTTAGTCAGAGTTGGGTTTGCCGTTTATTTACGGCTCGACCGTTCTGTGCCAGCAGAGCGGTCTTTTTTGATTGTAACAGAGATTTTATGTAACTTGAAGTTAATCTCTATTTTAATCATAATCGCCACCACCTTTCGAGCGGATTTTTTTACCTCCTCTCCCGGTTAGTAAGCGACCAGCCGCTTTAGCTGCTCCTCTTGCTTGTTTTTAATTATATCATTCGACATATACCGCCGTCAATTATCGGCTTTTAGTCGTCCGATTTCTTTCATTTTTTATGTTCTACACGCCCCTAATCCAAGCTGTGGCTACACAGTTTGTATGGATTAAGGTTTATAATTACCGCTTTCCGTAAACTCCGTGCCGATTGCATACAGTCCGAACGGCTCGTTCAGTTCTTCATTGCGGTATGAAAAACGGACTTTATCAACTCTTTTTATCCTTATTTTTCTTCCTATTGTTCGTGGGGAAGTATCGGACGAAAAGTTAATCTTACCGAAGTCGATATATGAAAAATCAAAGTATCTTGCCTTTGCGCCGCTGTCAAACAGTTTTTTCCATATTCCCTTTATCTCCGCCCACACCTCATAGCCTGTCGATATGGCAGGAGCAATCTGTGCGGAAAGATATTTAAAGTTTTTCTTCTTATAAAACAACTCGCCGTCAAGGGCGTTTGTGTCCCATCGTGCTTTTATCGGCTCTCCGTTGTCGTTATATGAAGTCTGCAAATGCTTATCGGTATAAAACTTCATTATCTCTCCCGTATGCGTTCCGAAGCAAAGAGTATTGTTCTCCGTAAATACAACACTGATGTTGGGTATCTCCCAGTAGTAGCACTCATACTGGAAACTGCTGTACGGATTGTTTTTCTCATATACCTTTTGCAGACCGTCGAGAAGATACATTCTTTTAGGCGTTGCCAGTACATAGAAGTCATTGTAAGTACAGGCGTATGCGTTTTCCAAGTCCTCCTCCATAAGCGCGTTACGGATATAGAAAGACCTTTCCTGCGTATATTTTTCCCCTGTAATGTCCTGCGCTGTGATAGCGTATATCCCCAGTTTTGTAGCAAACAGACTTTCGTTGAGATATGCAAAGTTATAACGCCCTACCGCACCTATTCCTTGTATGGTATTTACTATTCTGAATGAGGCACGTTCTTTCTTTTCGGATGTAGTATATTCACCATATCTCATTATTACATTACGCCCATCAGCTCCATCAGATTTATGAGTCGCTAAATAGTTGCCTACCAATGAATACCCGACAGTTTCATTAGAATCAAGACCTATGGTAGAATAGCTCAAATCTCCAAAAAAAGTAAAGTCTTCGATTGATTCGGTTTTTGATGTTTCATCTTTATTAGTATCTTTTATCAAGTTGCTTTTGAACCCGCTGAACCAGTCTCGATTGGGATATTTAGGATTACCTCCTACAAAAAGCCTGTCAGTTGCACCACCTACACCATATATTATGGATATTGTGCATTTATTAATTATATCTACATAATCTTCTATTACTTTTGAAGCCGTTATTCTCACATTATCTCTTGCCATTGATATAGGTTTTGCCGGAGCTGTTGTAAATGTTACCGTTCCCAATTTTAAGTCAACTTTATAATCCGTATCGACTTTCTTTGTTATCCAGTCCCCATCACTATTTAATATCTCAACCTTATCAACGGAATTAAGTTCATCAAGAGATAACTGAAACACTTTAGATTCTCCATCTGCCAAAAATTCGTTTTTAAATTGTGGTTGCAATAAATTTATCTCTTGGAACTGAAAACCCTCTCCGTTGGGTTTTCTCGATATGAATGTGGTCGGAACTGTGGCAATCTCACTTACTTTTTTAACGGTATACGTCTTTCCGTCAAACTTCCCCAGCACAAGATATGTTTTACCGTCAAGCATATATAATCTGTCTCCCAACGCCCAGCCTTTGGAACGTGCGGTATTCATATCACTGTAAACAACTGTTTCTCCGTGATACAGCTTTGTTCCCGAATGTACAAACCTTTCGCCGTCCAAATGAAATACCCCGTATATTTCGTCATCGTACTTGACATCAAGCTTGTACCCCATACGTTTTCTTACTTTACCGGGGACGTCTCTAATCATATTAGGCGCTTCCGGGCTTCTTCCGGGAGAAACGTTTGTCGGTGAATTGGTAAGGTCTACGCCTTTGAAATTTTCTATTTTCGTTACACTGCGATCAACGGTGGCAGGCGGATTAAACTGTCTCATTTAATACCACCCCTTTGTATTGATGAACTCGTCAAAGCCTGTGTTCATAACCTTTTTAGCCGTATTTCTTGCGTCTTCAAGCATTGCGACAAACTCATTCCAATAGACCGTAGACAATGACGGGTCATCGTCTTTATACAGCTGTGAAGCCATAAACCACGGCAGAAGAACGGCAACTTCGGGATATAACGGCAATTCGTAATCGTCCACAGTATCCTGCTTTATTTCGGTCGGATAGGCGTTATAATACACTGTCCATTTTCCCTTTAAAGAGCCGTCAATCAGCAGTATGCTTGTATGCTCTACGGCAAAGTTATAAGCCTTTCCGTAATGTCCTTCTTCATCCTCAAAATATATGCTTGACGGTTCAAGCGAAAAGAAGTCGGGAGCAAGCTTTTTTAAATCGTATCGCTGTATTCCTTTCTGTGAGCCGTCCTGCTCTATGGTATAGCTTAAATCTATATGTCTTACCGCAGTAGCTATATAGTTGAGACATGCTGTTGCCGCTCCCGGCATAGCCGTAAGATACGGCGTAGTATTATCGTCTGTAATAATTTCCGCCGTATCGTTTGAAAACATCTTCTGTAATGTTATCAGTTTTACATCGTACCATTTCATAGGGTTTCACCCCGTTTCCCATCATGTTAATCAACTTAATGCCGTTCCTGTTAATCCCTCTCCGCAGATAGCAACACCACGCCAGTTATTGAAGCCTGCGCCGAATCTTGCTCTGCCCTTCCATACGTTGGCGTCCGTATTGGGGTCAATATCGGATTTAACGGAAAGAGGAATTCTGTCTACCCAAGGAAGCGCCATATAATCTTTATTGAACTTGCTGTCCATCATAATGAAGTAAGGCTTACTGCCTGTTCCGAGGCCTGTAGGAAGATAAGGCCATACAAGCACATTCCAAAGACCGAGCTGGAAGTTGATTGCGTTGTTAGATGTCGCAGGGTCAAGCTCCGAACCTACCGCCGCAAATACAGCCCTCTTAAGTGCGCCGTTGTTTGGGATTATGATTGTATCGGGCGCAACGTTTAAAAGATTGCCGTCATCGTCTGTAAACATCTGCATTTTTTCCTGTACGGCGTCCATAATGCTCTGAGAGAACGCGGCTGTAAAAATATTGCTCTGGTCTTTTGTACCATTGGTGATAGACTTATGCGCTTTCGAGAACAGAGCCGCGCCGTCCGCCGATGTAGTATCGTATGTTTTACCGCCGAAAGCAGCCGTTGTGTTAATACCGCCTGCAAGAAGAGTAGCCGCAAACTTTTCTCTTGTTCTGTTAAACGATGTAGCGAATATATTCGCCCTTGATTTAATCTTACCGTATTTGGCGTCCTCCAGCATTTCAGCCGTAACCTCAAATTTATTTTTCCATGTTACGGGAGTAATTACTTTTTCGTAACCCTCCTGAATAGATGTAACGGGATATGCGCCGTTTTCTCCGACGTCTTTAAAGTCTCCCAGTGATGTTTCCTGGGTATATTTTTCCGCAAAATTAGTTGATTTGTCCATGTAGAAAATTTTATCAATCATGGACATTTCTTCAAACGCTTCAACATTCTGTTCGATTACTGCCTTGATAGGCTCCTGTGATTTACCGAACGCGCTGTTATTAAGTCCGCTGCCTTCTGAAAATATAATTCCTGCCATTGTATATTACCTCCCTTACTGCGCCGCTGCCGGTTTGACAAAATGACCGATTACCGTTGAGTTCGTTGCCGCTCCGTCTGTCTCATCAATAACAAACGGGCCTGCCGCCGTTGCTGTAACCGTTAATCCGTCGGTATGCAATGTTACCGTTGTACCGATAAGCGTCTTTGCGATTGTCGCTGTCGATGTTGTCTCAAAATAATCTGTCGGATGAACCGCCATAACGGGATATAATCCTTTTTCGTTCTTTTCACCCATACATATATATGTAACCTCATCTTTTGCCGTTGCTTTTGTAAGTTTTCCACTCGCTGTCTTAAGCGCCTCTCCGATTGTAAGAGCTTCGGCAGCTTCCATATAAACGTGCGGATTAACGTCCGCCACGTCTCGTTTTGCTATTTTAAACATTATTTATGCCTCCTTTTGTAATCCGCTATTATTTTTTTATCGTCCCATTCGGGAAAGAAACGTTTGTATTCCGCAAAAACATCATCGGGAATATATTCTTCTCCCTTACTGTTGTCCGCCGTAGTCTGCAAATGCTTTTTGCCGTTTGCCTGATTAACTACCGCCTGTCTTACGCCTGCTTTCTGCGCTTCCGTTATTTCCGTGCGGTGCGTCAGATAATAGGCGTCCGCTATGCTTAACCCACGCTTTAAATAATCGACTATTCCGCTGTCTTTTATATCTTCAACCTTTTTGATTTCACAAGCGGGATATTCTTTGTTTAATGCGTCGATATCAGCCTGCATTCTTGCCCTGCCGCTTTCAACCTGCGCCTGTCTTTCCAGCTGCTGCATTTTCACAGCCATTGCCTTTGAAGCCTGCATATTGGGACTGTTGTTTATTAATCCCTGTACATAACGGTCAAAATCTTCCGCTGTTGCGGTTCCGTTTCTTATGCCGTCAAATATATTCTGCGTTGTCTGCTGTTTTTTGTGCTGTACCAATTCGGCATTGTATTGACGTTTGTATGCAAAAAATTCTTCGGGAGACTGTATCGGTCTGCCTGTATAGGGATTAATCTTGTTAAACGCCTCTCTGTATTCCTGTTCTAACGCCGTATCCTGTGCCGTCTGCGCTCTTCTCTGCGGCATCGGCGGCTGTTCTTCGTGTTCTTCTGTTTCTTCTTCCTCTTCTTCCGTCTGCTCCGCAGGTTCTTCCGTATCCCCCATAGGCTCAGGCGTATCTTCTGTATCTTCCGTTGTTTCTTCCGATAAATCTTCGTCTGTCAATTCTTCCTCTGCCAATGCGTTAAATTCTTCTTCGGTCATTTCTTATGCCCTCCTCATTTCTTTGCCCTAAGGTCTCCGCCTTTTTTGCTTACAGGCTTTTTGCTTTCGCTTTTAACGTCAGCTTCTACATACATTGCGTTTTTATTTGTTACTTTTCCCTTTAAACTATTCATGCCCTTACCCATTGCTTTACCTCCTTTCTTTCCTAAGCGCAAATCCCCTTGAATTTCCGCTTGTTTACTTAATGTATGAACAGTTCGTTCCATCGGACTTTACCCTTGAAACTCTCTGTTCTCCTCGGTTGGGCAAAGCCCGCCCTGCGGTTTTAAAACCGTATTGTGAATATAAAAATAAAGCCTTTTTACGTCATGCTCGGGACGAGATGATTATGGATCGCCGCCTTTCTCTGTTAAGCGTAAATCCCCTCGGATTTCCGCTTGCCACTGTATGTATGAACAGCTCTTCGGATAAAATATAAATTTTTCCTCATTCGCTGTTCTCCTCGGCGAAGAACGCGGTCTCCGCCTGCGGTTTAACCTTATTAATTCCGAATTATCAGCATTTATCTTTTATTACTTCTATATTTTTTTCATATTCGGGGCATTGGCTGTTGCGGCAGCGGTAAATTACCTTGTACCCCTCCTGTGTTTCCTTCCCCTTGTATACTTCCATCTCCAGATTGCAATGCTTGCATTTCATTTGACTGCGCCTCCTGTTGTTCTTTCTGTTCTTTCAAATTCTGCTTGATGTTTCCTGCGTTTGGATAGTGGTATCTTTCCAGTGTCGCCCAGTACAATATCCTTGTATCTATATTGGCAGGGTCTCCGAATGCTCCGCTCTGGTATGCCTCTTTCGTTGAGTTCCATAACGCTTCCCTGTTTTGTGCGTTATTGTTTGTCGTATCGACGCTGAATAAGAAATCGTCATTCCAGTACAATTCCCCTGCCGCATCCCTTTCAAGAAAATTGTATCTGTCGAACATACCGTATTCTATATCCCCTATAGGATTCTGTCTTTTTGTTGCCCTCGGTTCATCGGCGTATGCAAGCATGAATTTAAACATCATTTCAAAAAGTTCCTGATATGCCGCCTGTTTCATAACTCGTTTACTTTCCAGTCTGCCTGCCGTCTGAGCCGCCGCAAACTGTTTAGCCGCTCCCGACTGCGCCGTACTGTCTTTTCTTCCCTGAAAGCTGTCCGTTATTCCGATTGTCTCCCTTGCCGCCTGATACGCCACATCCATAAACGCCATATCGTTGGAAATGTTAGCCTGTATGTTCAGCACATCAATCATTTGTTTCTGCGACGGGTCTTCCAATTCTATAACCTTTAATTCCTCATCGCTTTTTCTTGTATTAACACCTACGGGGAATGTTACATAAGAACCGCCCTTTAAAAGCTTCTCCTGCATTTTATCGCCCAGTTTTTTAATCATTTCCTGCTGGTCTTTTATACTGTCTACATCGGAACCGCCCAACAGCGCGCCGCTTTTCGATATATTTCTGCGGAGAATTACAGGGTACTGCGTCAGCTTGTAAATCGGAACTTCGTTCGGTCTCGCCTCTTCGATTATGCCGTATTCCGTCATGGCGTTTCCGAACTCATCAAACATTTCCGTCCCTGTTTCGTCTGTTACGGGTATATCCCCATATACAGGAGCCGTCATCTGCGATATATATTCTCGCTGTCCGCCGTTTATCTCTATATCTATGTCCCTGTCAAGCTGCGTTGTTTCCTGTATTCTGTGTTCAAATGCCCGACTTTCGCATACGGGGCATATCCTTTCGTCTTCCGTTACTATGTTACCGCACTTTTTACAGTACTTTAAACGCCTTGCGAAGTAATCGGGCAAAGATTGTACTTCCGTATCTCCTACCCAACGATACACGCCGATACCGCCGTTTTTATTTTTATAGTAGGCAGTTACAAGCGTAACAAGTTCATTGGACGTTATATCCGTATCGCCGTCGCCGCTTCTCACCTCGGGGAACTCCTCATCTTCGGAAAATACGTCGACATTATATCGGCGTTTAATCTCTTTTTTTGTCGTCCCCGTAAGCACAAATATATAATCCATATCCTGTATATTGTTTACACCTGCCTGCGGTATTACCTGTCTCGGGTGCAGTAACGAAACCTTTAAACCGCCCACCGTATCATGGGTATGGCGGTCGTTATCCCACTCCACAAGGAAGAAGTCGCCGCCCTGTATAGGCGTTGTGCGTTCGTCCATGTCGTTTATTTTCTCAAAAGGCAGATAATCCAGTTCGTTCCTTAAAAACGCCTCTATGGTCATCGCTCTGTCCTCGTCTTCGGGTCTTTTTGCGCTGACTTTCGGCAACGGTATGGAGCTGTCAACCTCCGCTTCTATTATTTCGCCGACGATATTCCTGACATAATTACTTTTTTTCGCCGCTTTTCCGTCAATTCCCGAAATCTGTTTAGTGCCGTTATACAATGCGTCTCTTTCAGCCATTTTATTCAGTTCGTTTTCATATTCGGAACGGTTATTTCTTAGTCTGTCCTGCCATTTTTTCAGATTAGAGCCGCCTTTATTGTTTCCCATTTAATCACCCCTATAAAAAAGAACCCGATTAACGGCAATTGAGCCGATTAAAACGGATTCCCCCATCTTTTTATTAATTCTTTTCGTCCTTCGGCGTTTGAATTATAGTAGTCCTCCCATTGGTCGGCTTCCCAACGCACTTTTTTTGTCTTACCTTTTTCAACGGTCATTGCCTGTTGTCCTCTTATGCCGTATGTTATTGCCAATCCCATTACAAGGTCGTCATGTTCGCCGTCCTCTGCCTGCGCCTTGCCTTTTATCTTAACAAATGAAAGCATTTCACGAAGAGTTGCAACGTCATTAATCAAATATGTTTCGTCTCTTATTATCTGCACCAGATTTGCGATTATAACCGGTCTTGTTGCCGTTGTAGTCTTAAAGCCGAAAGCCTTTTTAACTGCGCCTGTAAAGGTATCGGGCGTTTCTCTGACATACTGTTTATGATAGCCTATCCTTGACAGTTCCCTTATGGGGAATGTTGAAAAGTTAGCCTCTATTCCTACCAAAGCGTTATTATAATACATACCTAAGCAATATATTTGTCTCGTATATTCGTCCTCGTCCATTGTATCAGACCTCAGTACCGCCACCTGTTCCCCTGTCGTATTATCAATGACATGAGCTGTAAAGTAGTCGCTGCCGTCTCCTGCCGTATCTCCGCCGATAACATAAGGCGTATTCTCTGTCGGTTCTTTAAATATCTTTATGCAGCCTTTTACATCGTCTGTAAATCGTGCCTGCTTAATACAAGCGCCGTCATATTCATATTCAAAGCCGCCCTGTTTACATTTATAGTCTTTTAAATCGTTTATGCGCTGTATAATCTTTTCGGTATCAAAGACGCATGCCCCCGTAGCAATAAACGCCTCTTCGGGACTTGCGGGATATTCCTGTTTAAACAAATTTATATCGCCGCCGCAGTTGTTTTTTATACACCATCGCCTCCAAGTCAATTGGTCAAGGGTTAGGTTATACCGCTGTCGCAGTTCCTTTTCTTCATCGGTCAGCTGAAAACCGTCATAGGGCTTACTGTATTCGGACAGCTCGAACCACGGAAAGAAAACAGGTGCAAAATCATTCTCGCCGTTTACGGAAGCGTCCCACAGCCTTTTGAACTCGTCAAATCCGTTTGCCGTACTTTCGACAATAACCATTGTTCCGGCAGTAGATGGGACGGACTGTAAAAGACCGTTAAGAGTTTCCATTTTGTCGCCTGTCCAAAATGCGAACTCCGATATATGCACATTTGAGAATGTATCCGATCGTCCGACGCCGTCTCCGCCGGCGGTAGCGCATTTTATTTTTGAGTTTAATCCCTTTAAATCCTCACGCCTTGATGGCGCGTCAAATATTATTTCTTTTGCGTTACTTGCTCGCCTCTGCGGTTTCATCATCGGCGGCAGTTCGCTGTAAAACAGTTTGGACATATTGAAAAGGTTAGTTGTGGCGTCGTCTTTATGTGCGATAATCAGACTGTTTACATTGGCTTTCGTTGCCGTCCTATGAAATATCAACGCCTCTGTCAGTGTAGAAAATCCCATCTGTCTGGCTTTTAAAATAATTAATCGTATCGGCTTCTTCTGCTCTGCCTGCTGTCTGATAACGTCATACAGTCTCTTTTGCGGTTCATTCAGCGTAAACGGGACTATCTCATTATTTTTTGTTTTTATCTTTAAAAACTTCTCTATATATTGTTTTGCGTTTTTTATATTCAGCATATAACCGCCGTCCCTTTAATAGCTGTAATCGTTGTCCAACTTACTTAAATAATCCTCGTAACTGATTCGCGCCTTTATTTCCTGTTTTTCAGTAAACATTCCCAGATGTTTTCCGAGAAGCTCCAACGCTTTTAATTTATCTCCGCCCCTTATTTCTATTTCACCGATTAAAGGCGATTCCGCAAATCCTATCTTTGCCAGCTCTTTTACAACATCGTCCTGTTTTATCTCTGTACGCTCCGACCTTTCAGCTATTTTTTCTTCAATATACGCCGCAACCTTAGTGTTTCTTAGCAGCTTTGAAGCATTTACCGCCGCCGAGTTATCGTTCTTAACGCTTTTATATGCCGCTTTGTATGCTCTGGTGGCATTAAGGTCGATTAAATATTCGTCTGCAAATTTTTTCTGTTTTTCTGTCATGCCACTGTATCACATCCTTTCGGGCATAAAAAAAGAGCTTAAAAAGCTCTGATATTTATAAATTTATTCTGTTTTTATCCCATTTCTATTGACATACTACTAATAGTACGCTATAATTAAAACATAGAAAGGAGGTGGAAAGACATGGAGCTTATAAATACAATAGCCAATCTAATAACAGCGATAATCAACCTTGCGACAGCTATTATCCTGTATAGACTGGCTACCAAAAAGTAGGGCTTGGGGCTTATGCCCCTCCCCTTATATATATTTTACTCCATGTCATATAATTATGCAAATGTTATCGTTAATAATCAGTATAGCAGCTTTAATAATCAGCATAATAGCTTTAATTAACATCCTTAAAAGAAAGTGAGATTTTAAAATGGGTAAAACATCATCGGCAGTAAAATACAAATACAACAAAAAAGCATACAAGGCTTTTAATGTTCAAATTAAGCCTGAGATATTTGACCGTATCGACCGATACTGTAAAGAAAATAATATCAGTCGTTCACAATTTCTTTTAGCTGCTATTAACACTTTATCTCCTGATGAAGAGGTGAAAGATTAAGGTCGGTATTAACCGACCTTTTCTTTTTACAGACTGCTTATTCAGTCATGTTAAGGAGAAGAGTATTTTTCATAACTTTTTACTTTACTATTATACCACATGTAAATGTGACATTGTGTGCCATCTTTTAAATTCCTGCAAAGCCAACCCATGCAATCTGAGTATTTGCCTATACGAATAACTCATCTCCACCGCTATCTCTTCAAGACTCTTATACTGCACATATCTCTTATACAGTATATTTATGTATACAGGATTATCCATGCTCTGTATCTCGTTTATAATCTTATTCCTAAGCATTAACATCGCGCCCAAATCCGAATTTATTTCTTTTTCCAAATCAACTATTCTCGTTATTTCCTCTGATAGCCTGTCCCTCGGCGTTGTCTGCACCCTCTCGCTGTCCGTACCTGTCGATATGCTTTCCAGTGAAGATTTCAGCCTTTCCAGTTCTTCTTCTTTCTGTTCTATCTTTATTTCGGCAGTCCTCAACTGCCTTAAATACTCCTTTGGCGTTTTCTTTTCCAACTACATCACCCCTGTTGAGCAAGTCTTTTTTCTTCTATCTCTTCAAAATCTATCCCTAACTCATCGTATATACAGCGCTTAATATCATCAAAATCGGCATATTGTGTATATATGCTCTCAAATATATAGAATACTTCCTCTATGTACTTGTTTAGCCTTTTTTGTCCGAACCCGAACTTATCATGCAAAACTAATGCCGTTGCAGCCAAACATGCACATTGTACTCTCGGTATTACTCTACCCTCAACCTTTGACATTACCTCACGATTCAGCTTTTCATGCTCAATCTTCCGATGCGCTCTGTTCAGATTCATTTTTCTTCCTCCGTTTCAATAGCCTGTACTTAATATTTATAACGCCTGCTGTTAATCTGCCGCATAAGTTAATTGCCACCTTATCCCTATAGGGAATATCTGAAAACATATCTACTACCGGAGCGTTTTTAATAAGCTCATCTAACTTATCGCTCATTGTTTTTCTCCCCTATGCTCTCAATTTCACCACCACAAGCGGCATATCCTGCCAAGTCTACCCAGTTGTCCGCCTTTGCGTGTCCGCTCGCTATTCTTGCTGTTTTAAGCAAAATAAGCATAACCGCAACATCTTTTGGAGCAATGTCGTTGACAGCTAAATTAATATCAGGCTTTGCTTTCCTCAAATATACACTCCACATTAAACCAATAGTTTCAAAGTTGTTTTCGGGACTGCCATAATCCTGTTCCCTGTCTCCGTTTACTGTTTTTTCAGCTATCTGTAACAATTCACTTCTTGTCATTTTCTTCCCTCTCTATTCTCCCCAACTGCCTTTTGACCTTAAACCTCTTTATCTCATCAACCTTGTCCTGTGCGTTGAAGTGCATTATCATCTGCTCAATCATCACCAGTACGTCCGCTATCTCTTCTAAAAAATGCGCCTTGCTGTCCGTTCCGTTTATGTACCCGTCCGAGGCTTCTATCAGTTCTCGGCACTCTTCTTTCAGCTTTGCGACCTGTTCCGTTATGCCGTAGTGCTTTAATATCGCTCTCTCGCCCAGTCTCAGCCTATAATCCTTGATTAAGAAGTATACGTTTGTTATGACTACGGCAATAGCTAAAACATATATTAAGATTTCTATAAAGTCATTGAAAGTCATTCTTCATCACCCCAATCTAATCGTTGCAAACACTCTAAATTGGGACAATGTGTTAAAATTATCCTGTGGCTATAATAGCCATCTCCTAAGCTTATTGACAATTCTTCCCCACATGACGGACATATTGCAGGAGACCAAGGTTTAATAATCGGCTTCTTCGGCATCTGCTTTTCCAGTGCTGAGATTGCCATATTCAATGCCTCTATATCTTTTTCCCAGATGTCGCCTTCTTCTTCGTGGAATGATTGGCTGTTAAGAATAAGACTTTCCAGTTGTTCTATTGCTTCCTCTAGTGTCATTTGTTATCACCCCTCTGCTTTGAATATCGTTGTAAACAGTCTTGTAATGCGGCTATTATAGTGTAATCAAGTATATTTACTTCTTTCGGTTTATTTTTCATTCTGTATTTTAGTTTGAATATTTCACTATTCAAAGCACTACTTAACTTCAACGGCTCCAAAGGTTTTTTTATATCTTCTATCCACTGTGCTTCATAATCCTGCACTTTTTGTAGTGCTTCTATCGCCGTATCTATTGCAATCGCATAATCTAACGGGTAGTTCCATTCGACTTCTGCCTTTGCTATTTCAAGTATTTTTATTGCTTCTTTCGGTGTCATTCACTAACCCTCCTATAATGTTTTTCGCAGTCCCTCAACGGCGTTAGCAACGCTACCGTAGTACCCTAATGTTTTGTACGCCGTATTGCCGTTCTTATCCTCTCTATGAGTGTCCTTAAGCAGCGTGTAGTCCCTTGCACCGCCTGTAACGTAGTAATCGTCTATTATGTGTATCATTTCCTTTTCTCCTCCCTATAAAGAACTTATATCTCCAACCACCCTCTTTCATGCCCGGTCTGTGTTGACACTTGACATTCATCGCCTATATGTAGTCAAGGGATTAGTTTTGAATTATTATGCGGTTTATTTTTTGCGACCGGTTTATTATATAAAGGGCTTATCCCTGTATACCTTGGTTTTTCTCACGCTCTTTCATTTTTTTAAACTCTTCAAAAGTACAGCTCTTATCTATAAATTCATCTATATCCATACTGAGAGAAGTCAGCAGAAACAATTCGTATTCTTTTTTCATTTCATCTTCCGGAGTTGTCCTTTTTATCTCTTTCAATTTTTTCTTCCTTTCTCTTCTTTCGGTATTTTTTTGTGTATTCGGATAGCTTCTCTTTATTTTTCCTGCGATATTCCCTCTGATATTCTCTCCAATACTCCCTGAGCTTTTCTTTGTTCTTTTCGTAGTACTCAGCTCTGTACTGCTGATAATGTTCTTTATGCTTGTGTCGATATTTTTTCCGATATTCATTGGCTCTTATACGTTTTTCTTCATCTGTGAGCGTCTCATTCAGCCTCAATCCTGCCGCAGATTCTGCTTTCCACACCTCGACTAAATCTCTGTCGGTTACTTCTTCACAAATACAATCATCGTATTTACAGTTGAAACAGTCTCTATCACACATCTGTTTCGCTCCTCTGTTCTTCCCCATAGCCTACATCCTTTAACGTTTGGTACATAATTTTTAATGCTTCGGCTATACCTTTTACTTTCTTTGCTTCTCCCTGTTCCTCGTATTTTTTCAAATCTCCCCATAAAGACGGCATGTCCAATAATGCCGCAACCGTTTTAGAGGGGGCGTTCTCCAATTCATAAGGACCTATCACACAATAAACATAGTCCAGTATTTTATCGGTTGTCCCGTCAAGGATTTTTTCCCATTCTTCTTTAAACTTTTCTCTTTCCTTGCTCTCCAAGCTCAACGCCTTTTTCTTTCGTTCAAGCAAGTGTAAATATTCGTCGGCTTCTTCGTTCGTCATATACGCCATAGATCCGCCTCCTGTTCAAACCAATGCTCTATCTTCTGAGCTTCGTTGTATGCCTTTACATAGAATTGATTAATACCGAACTTCTTCGGGTCTGACAGTTCCATAATCAACTGACATTCCCTATAGGCTTTACATTTCTTTGCATACAACCTGTCCCGTATTTCTTTAAATTCCGCTTTGTACGCTTTTTCTTTTTCTTTCTCCGTATTCTGTCTTGCTATCTCTTTTTTCTCCTCTGCGGTCAATTCGTGAAACACGCCGAGGTTATATGTATCGTCCAATCGCTTTGCCGCTTCTACGGGGGATATGTTATAATACTTAGATACGAAGTCTATAACGTCTCCGCCCTCTCCGCAGCTGAAGCATTTATATCTGTTTCCTTTTACGGAGAACGAAGCGGTTTTTTCTTTATGGAACGGACAACAGGTCATGTTATTATTTTTAAGGTGTATTCCTGCGTCTTTCAATACGTCAATCAGATTGACACGGCTCTTTACTTCTTTTATTCTGTCAAAATCCATTTTTATCATCTCCGAAAAAGGTGTGAAGTGTGTGAAGTGGTGTGACTTAGGTTCACACCTTTAAAACTGTTGATTTTACTGGCTTTTCGCCCTATGGTGTGAAGGTGTGACAATTTTTCGGTTTTTTCTCTATAGGAAATATATATACACACCATTCGTTGTCTTACAATACACGCTCTCTATATATCCTCTATATAAGGGTATATTTTTCGCTCACACCGTCACACTTTCACACCTGTTCCTTGCAACCCTTGATTTTACTGAGTTTTCGAGGTGTGACTTTGGTGTGACTTTTTTAATATTGTAGGTAAGGTCACACCTAGAAGGGGCAATCCTTGTCAAGGTCACCAACTTCTTCCTCTTCTTTCTCCTTTATCAGCCATACGCAACTTACCGGCTCTCCTCTTATTTTCTTTGTCTTTGTGTAACCTTTGCTAAACTCTATTTTTTTATTCTGTTTAAGCCACGATAACAACGCCTGTGGATTAAATCCGCTCTCATCACATATACGGTTGAAAACGGCTCTTATAATGCAGATGTAATCGTCGTTTATTACACCCCATACCTCACCTTTGTTATCGTCTATATCCTGCTCAAACCTCATGCTGTTTATGGAAATATAATCTTTTATATACTCCAACGCCCTTTCATTCTGGCTCACTTCGCTTCTCGTCTTTAAAAACTCGGCTACTTCGCTGACTTTCAAAGCGTTATTGTCCTTGAACAGTATTTCCGTGATAATCTTGTCCGCCGTAAGTATCAGCGATATTGCCATGGTCTGTTTTTCCGTAACCTCCGTATCGCTCAACATTTTTCTGTAATTATTAAAAATATCTTTTGCCCTGTCGATGTTGCTTTCTTCCTCCAGCCACTCTACAAACCTCTTTCCCGCAAAGCCGTAATTGGCTCTGACGGTATCGGCTACTTCACGGGGATCGCCGAAAAGTTTTTCTTTGCACTCGATTTCGATTATTCGGTTTACGGCGCCGCCGCCCGAAGACGCCGTTGTGATAGGCATTTCTCCGCTGGTGATTATACAGTTCGCCCATGTGGGCGTTTTATCCACTCCGCCTGTTTTATTGCCCCTAGTCTTTCCCGCGCCCTCTGAGAGCATATATATATCCTTATCGAACTGTTTTTTATCGCTGACAATCTGCAACTCGTCCATTATTAACGGCATTGAATTGACAAACGCCGCGCTCTTTTCACGTCCTACAGCCGTTGAATTAAACGTGTGCATAAATCTTCCGGGTTCGGGATTTGCCCAAACCGATGTCGCAAGCATTAAACCTACTGTTTTACCTACTTCCGTTCCTCCCCATAAATGGACGAAGAACGGCAGGCAGTTCATAGGTTTGACAAGTACGGATGAAAAGCTGGCGGCAAGCACTATTCTTCCGTAAAGGCTTGTCCGCCTTATCTGCTTGCACAGGTGCAGCCATGTATCATAGCTGCCTTTTTCCTTGACGCTTTCAAAAAACGTCTTAAAATTTCCGTCTCCGTCAAAAACCAGATTTTCAACGTACGGCGCAAATCCCTCGCCGTCTATCCAGCCTAATCTGCCGACACTGTTATACTCCGGTATTCGTTCATAGTTATAGTTTTCTATATCGTGCAAATATTTAACCATGTATGCCCCGTTCTCGCTTGTAACGGCGATACCGAGGTCGGCAAGGGCTATTATGGCGGTCTTGCTCGCTATGGTCTTTTTATCTACTACAACCGATTTCCACTTTCGTCCTTTTCGGAAAGCCAGCTCTAATTTTTCAGTCAGAGTGTCTATATTCGTAAGCCTTTTTACGGGCATTATCGGATGTACGCATACGGTTATAACTCCGTTTTCCGTAAAGCTGACTATTCCGAAATCATCCGCTTTATATGAGCCGCAATCAAGCTCCAACGGCTGATCGTCAAAGTTCGTTACATTATTATTTGTAGAAACTTCTACAGTCTTATGTTTACGGTCCTTACAATACTCTCGGTACATCGTTTTAAAATTCGTTATTTTGCAGTCCTTTTTTGCGTTATCCGCCATAATGTTAAGGCAGGCGCTGCGCTGAAAGTCGGACAGCGAAAGTAAAAATTCATACGGTTCTTCAGAAAATTGATATTCTTCGGCAGTATAGTGTTTTATATTAATCTGCTGCATTTTTATCAACCTCCAAAAGTTCCAGTATCTTTCCCGGCGTACCGTTTTTATGGCAGAACACAAACTCGATGTTATGCTTGTACTGCCATGATTTCATATATTTATACAGCGTTGCGCCACTCATTCTTACATAAGGCGTTCCGTCTTTCTTTACAGGGGATTTCCACTGCGCTACATCTTCTATGCTGTCCAGCTTTTCTTCCACCAGTATGTACATCTTTGCCCCTATTGCGCTTAAACGGTCTAATTCACGCTTAAAACGTCCGTGGTCGTTTACTATGTTTGTCGCTATCTCCATCAGATTTTGCTTTCTGTCAATCAATAACAACGGATTATCCGCCCTCTGATAGTCTCCGATGTACAGCTTTGTACGGTCGTGGGGTATTCCGTGTTTATCAAAATACCCCGTGATGTGCTTTATCTTGTCTGTCTTTTCTCTTGTATCAATCAGTATCACTGTATCGCCCCCTTAAAATGGGAGTTCTTCATCGTCTGTCGTTTCGTCAACGGGCGTAAATCCGACAGGTGCATTGCCGTCGGAGGGAACGGACTGGGCGCCGTCTTTCCTTGAAAGTTCAAAATCGAACTTATCGATTTTTATCTGCCACCCGTCCCTCATTTTTCCGTCCTTATCCTCATAACGGTTATTCTGCATTTCTCCCTGTATACTTATCCCATCGCCCTTTTTAAAATATCTGTCTATCGTTTCGGCTCTTTTCCCGAAGCATGTGCAGTTAAAAAAATCCGTTACAGAATTTCCGTCCTTATCTTTAAAGGAACGGTCTACCGCAACGGAGATTTTACAAACGCTTTTATCTCCGTCATAAAACTTTGTTTCGGGGTCTCTGGTCAGTCTCCCGTGTATGATTATACTGTTCAACTTCTTCACTCCATTTCATAAAACAAATCCCTTGCGTCTACCACTTTAAATTTTTTTGTCGCCTTGCAGTAATCGCAATGCTCGCATCTTATCGGCTCGGCTAATCCTTTCTTTATATCGTCATAGTGATTGACCATACCGATGAAATAGTTTAATCTTTCGTTTAAAAATTCCTGCGGTATTTCTACTCCTTGTAAGTCCGTAAAAGGCTCTTTCGTGGCTGCCGCCAGTATAAAAGGCTTGTTGTTGCCCTCTATATACTGATAAACCGCTCCCTGTAAGTCATAACCCCATGCCGAAAACCACGGCTTTCTCTCTCCGTCTTTCCATACAGGGGCAAAGTCCTTCATTATCTTAAGGTCCACAATCTTATCATCATGCAGTACGTCTATTTTTATCTTTATGGGCACGCCCTCAATCTCCCCTGTTTTTATTACCTGTTTTTCGCCGTTCAAGTATCGCATAAATTCCTCATCGGATTCTATCCTGTTAATGATCTCTTCTGCCTTTTTATACTCGGCTTTAAGTGCGCCGCACGCTGTAAATATTTTCGGATTTTGCGCCTTAAAAACGTCTAACGTTCCTTCAAAATGCGCGTCTACATACGAACCGACAAGCAGCGCCGTCGTTTTCGGTCTTTCCCACTCCCCCTTTATAGAAGCAAGGGCGGCGGCTTCACACTGCTCAAACGCTTTAAACTGCGATACGGACATATATTCCATATCGGCTTCCTTTGAGAAATAGTTTTCATTGGTCAGCTTCATCATTCTTTACAGCCTCCGTTGCTTCAGCGACTTTCTTCGCGCAATCGGCGCAAAGAGCTTTTCCATACTTTTCTTTTGTATAAGCAACCATTTCAACAGCGCCCTTTTTTCCGTAGGCAGTAACAACCCTGCCGCATTTCTCACACTTATACCCTCTGGGGACAAACTGCCGTATTCTTAATCCCTCTGTAAACCCTCCGTCCTGCGGATCTCTTACTTTAGGGTCAATATATAACTGTATCGGCTTCCCCTCCAGCATTTCTGCCGTATCTGCTCCATAAGCTTTTTTTAGCGCTTTTCTGTTGGTTGCATTAAGTATTAACGGTTTAACCTCTTCGACCCCTTTTACACTTTTTTCCTTAAATTCAATTACTACATGAGGTTCTTTTCTGCCCTGTGCCAATGTAACCTCGCCGTACCACAGACTGTCTATAGTCAACACCGGCTCTATTCCCTGATCTATTGAATATGCCCCTATATACTCGCTGTTGAAGTATCTCTTTAGGCTGCCGCTTCCGGTTATTCTTTCCATTGCTCTTCCTCCCTCTCCTTAAGCATTTCTTTTATAGAAGAAGTAACGAGTTCCAACACTATCAGAGCCCTTCTGTAGGTCATTGTTGTGGCCGCCGGACTGACAAGTATAGTCGCTATCTTAGAAACCGTTTTCATCATATCGCTCCATTCGTATGGATGTATGTAATAACCTATGCGGCTTGATACTTCATCGGCTTCTTGGCTTAAATTAGGCAATCTCATTATGCTTCCTCCACTTCTACGTCTATCCCCATGATGTTTAATATATCAATGGGACTTATACTCTCAAAACAGTCAAGGTGATAAACACGTCCGTCCAATCTTACTCGGCTGTCTCTCTCTGCTATCGGCTCTCCACATCTTGAACACACGGCAATCGATCGTATTTCCTCATTCGGACAGCCGTGTATATGGGGATATGTATGGCAGTATTCACATGTCATCGCCAACGCCCCCTATTGCGCTGAGTTTTTCTCTAAGTCCTCTGTTCTCTTCCTCAAGAGCTTCATTCTTATCCTTTTCTTCCAGATACCAGTTATAGTATCTCTCCGATTCTTCTATCTGGTCGTACAGTTCGTTTAAAACAATCTCTAAAAGCTTTTTTAATGTTTTCATTCCTCTTCACCCTTGCCTTTTCTTCCGTTTTCGGTTATCATATAAGTAATCATTTTTCTTCTTGCCCCTTGTAGGAGTTGCCGCTCCGTAGGGGCTTTTTTATATTCCGCACAGGCTACTCCTCTCGACCTGTCCTTACACCTGCGCCACTTCGCACAGCTTTTGCATTGGTCTTTCACCGCCTACCTCTCCTTTGTATTGACCGAATACAGCCTTTAATCTTATAGTCGTCCAACTCCGCTTCTTTCCGTATTTCTATAAGTACTATTTCCTTATACGTTTTCCTGGCGGCGTCATCCAACTTCTTATCGCTCTCCTCGTTTGAGGGCTTCGTATCTTTCTTTGTATCGCTCTGCTCTTTCATGCTCCTGCTCCGCCTCTCTGCTTATGTGGTGTATGTATATCGCACTGATGATTGTTATTACTATCCCATAAGCAAGCCAAAAGCTTACTGTTTCTACTGCTGTCATTTCATTTCCTCCTTTCCCTCTATCAACTCTGCTATGTCGATATTCAATTTTTTGCACACTTTTCTTAATTCGCTTAAACGAAAATGTGAAGGACTTCGCAGCCTTTCATATAATGTTGATACGCTCAATTGCGCAGAAACGGCTAACTCGGTTGTCGATATTCCGTTTAACTCCTGTTTGTAGATAATCATTGCTCTGATTTGTTTATCAAGCTCATTATCTTTGTTGATACCTAATTTACTTTTTGGCATTTCTTCTCACCCCGCCTTGCCCTCTTTTCTTGTTCGTAAAATTTTTTTGTGATATACTCCTGTTTAAGGAGTTGATAAATTATGGTATTTCAACCTAACGAAGACTATAATAAAATGGTAATGCTTTATATTCGGGACAATCTTACATATCGTTCAAGCGGAAAACCGATTATTATAAAACCCAGACATATTTGGTCTTGCAACAAAAACTGCGACTATCTATTAATCTGCCTTACAGTTGAATATCTCTGCATAAAGGGATTGCTCATAAGACAGCGCAACGATGTATCTCCTAAAGCTACAAATATAATCGGTATTTCTGAAATAGGTTTTGAATACATTGATCTGATTGAAAACTCATCTATCTGGGATAAAGTAAAGACTGGTTTTTCTGTAGACAAATTCTTGTCCTTCATTAATACCGGCTTGTCTATAGCTGAAATAATTACAAAGCTATCACTTTAGCGATTTCTATCTGTTCCCCATTCGGTTTTATCCAATCAAACAGCCTATCAACCGCTGTATCCAAATCTGTAACTCTGTTTGTTTCAGGATTGACAACATCCCATTCTCTATCAACCTTGATAAATTTATCTGTGCCAAACAGTATCCATTTTTTATCTCTCACTACATATCTAAATCCTGCTGCATACATACCTTGCAGTATTGTTTTTTCTTGCTGTGTCATCTTTCCACCTCTGTCTTACTTATTGCTTATAGAAGTACTTCTATAGTGAGTCGTTTTTTATGTACTCCTATATCATCGCTCTCCTTTGATGTTTTATAAGTTGTAAAATATTTCAAAAAGTGATATTATTATTTCAATAAGTTTAATAAAGGAGGCGTTGTCTTAATGTCCCAATTTTTGACTTATCCCTGTTTCCGTTGTATAGGTGATAAACTCTAAACCTTTGTTGTGCACTCAAAGTTTAAAGCGGAATCCTAAAAGCTATTGCAGGAGCTTGTAGTCTTACTTTTGACTGCAAGAAGGCTGTCCCGAACTGCCAAAGTTGATCTATACCCCATAGAAAACAATCTGCTAAATTGTTCATTGCTCCCGGACAGAGCTTTTGCAAGGTATTACGGATATAAAATTCGGGAGACCGGCATTTATGTATTAGCAGTGCATACTTGTCGGTCTTTATTCTTTAAGCATAAAATCTATGCCGCACCCCAATATCTTTGACAGCCTAATTAACTTACAACTCGGTATATCTGTTTTACCGTTTATCCAGTTGTAATATGTTTTAAGTGAAATACCGACTTCATCTGCAAGCTCTCTTTTGCTTAATCCTTTTTCCTCTCGCTTCCTATCGATGTTGCAATATTTCATCTTTCCACCTCCTACTAGTTTATCTCCTGTCGGGTTCTTCGTTTACTCCTAACTAGCCTTATCCGATATAAGCTCGTCCACCGTTACACCGATTTTGTGATATAATGATTTTAAGGAGTTGATAGTTATGGATAGTACCACAAATCAAATAATCGCAACTGGAATTATCTCTTTACTCAGCGGCATCTTAGCTTCTTATATAACCATTGTTTCTAATCGGTTAAGCGATAATAAAAAATTATTAGCCGAATATATCGCAGAGGTTATTTCTTTATATTCTGAATTTGCTTTAAAGAAAGATATTGAAATAACAAGCAGACTAATCGCCGCAATAGAAAAAGCAATGTTGTTTTCAAACAAAGAGACAGAGCTTCTTTTGCTTGAACTCCATAACGAAATCTTGAATAGTCCTATAAACCCCCAGAAGTGTGGAGAGCTGATGAAGCTAATTCATGATTCAGCTAAGAAGCAACTTAATGATTAATACCGCAATAACGATGTCGCATATCCTACGCACTGAATCAAATACCCTAATTGCTACTTCTTTTTTTAATTCTTTCATCTTTCCACCTCCTACTCGTTTATCTCCTGTCGGGTTCTTCGTTTACTCCTAACTAACCTTATCCGATATAAGCTCGTCCACTGTTACACCAAGGAAGTCAGCGACTTTTTTGACCTTATCAACAGAAGGACATACATCATTCCATTTACATACGCTTCCCTGCGAAAAACCTAAGTTTAATTCAAGTTTCCTTATAGGTATATTCTTTTCTTTACACATTGTTTTGATTTTTTCGTATAACACTTACTCACCTCCTTGTAATTTTTCTGAAAATATCACAACTTTTATTGACTTACTTCTGAAAATATTCTATAATTCAATTAACAATAACTATATAAACACCATTCAAAATAAGCATATATTGTTTTGCGATTTTTTCAGAATATCTAATATTTATTATATGCTATATTTTCAGAAAGTCAATAGTTATTTTGCGATTTTTTCAGAAACTGGAGAGATGTCTATGACCCTAAAGGATAAAATCAAAGAATTATGCGCAAAAGAAAAGATTTCTATGAATAAATTGGAAACAGACCTTGATTTTGGTAAAGGTTATATTAGTAAATTAGGTAAAAGTAGCCCAAATGCTTCAAAGCTACAAAAAATTGCCGACTACTTTGGTGTATCGCTAGATTACCTTATTGGTTCTGAAAATAACGAACCTCAACTTCCTAAAGGGGCGATCCCTGTAGATGTATCTGATTTTGTAAAAATTCCTATAATCGGCAGTGTACGTTGTGGAGAGCCGATGTTTGCTGAAAGTAATATAGAGGGTTATCAATTAACTTCATCAGATGATCTACTTGACGGATATGACTATTTCTATCTCAGAGCCAAAGGCGACAGTATGATTAATGCAGGAATAAGCGAAGGTGATTTACTCCTTATCAGAAAACAAAGCGATGTAGACAGCGGAGACATAGCCATAGTTAATGTAAACGGCGATGAAGAGACTTTAAAAAGAGTAATAAAAAAAGACGGCGCTATTATATTGCAACCGGAAAATCCATCTTATGAGACAAAAATATTTATGGGCAGAGAATTAAACGATGTATACATTCAAGGAAGATTAATGCAGGTAGTTAAGAGGTATTAAAAGGGTTGTGATAAAATTGGCAATACTATCTTTCGAGGAGTACAAACGTCAAAAGCTTAAACCTGAGTTTGAAACTTCTGTTAATAAAGTAAATCCTTATAACGGTAAAGTAATCAGAACAGTTGATGATCTTATTGAGTATAAAAGAGAATATAATTTTGAGCTTTATACAGCTGATAAAACCATTATTAATCCATATACCAAAGAAAACTTCGCTACATTTGATGAATACCAACAATTTTTGGATTTACCGTTAAGGTGGGAATATGATGAATATTTAAAGAATGTTTCTCCACCTGAAAGAAGTAACTTCTATTTCTTAAAAAAAACAGGTAACACACTGATTCTTATAGTAAAAATAGGATGTTCAGGCATTCTGCTTTTTTGGTGGATTTTGTATATCATATCTGCTGTAATAACTTATTTTTTAAATTTGTCTAATGTAAACTTACATAATCAAGAAATAGGATTGTTGATTACAATACTTATATATTTTTTCTT
>PPYF01494440.1_pt1 | contig 31989 bp, 24 predicted proteins | sample 1559871 | NCBI WGS metagenome assembly PPYF01 (sample SAMN08240021, study PRJNA423297) | Human gut metagenome, whole genome shotgun sequencing project.
TTATGATTCATTTGAATTATTTCTTGGATTATTTAGACAGATCTAGAGATGATAACCAATCACTTCTGGATATGGAAGATCATATTAAACAATCCTATCCAAAAGCGTTCGAGATTGGTTCCAAGATCTATGATGTGATTACGCAACATACGGGTCTTGATTTGTATAAGAGTGAGCGAGTTTATCTAGTTCTACATATACAACGTTTACTGTCATAAGATTTATCAAACAATATATAAGGAGGATTCTATCATGAATAGAGAAGAAGTAACATTGTTAGGTTTTGAAATCGTAGCCTATGCTGGAGATGCTCGTTCAAAACTATTGGAAGCCTTAAAGGCTGCTGAAGCTGGTGATTTTGCGAAAGCAGATAGTTTAGTTGAGGAAGCTGGTGGCTGTATCGCCGAGGCTCATCACGCGCAAACAAGTCTATTGACCAAGGAGGCAGCTGGTGAGGATTTGGCTTATAGTGTGACCATGATGCATGGCCAAGACCACTTGATGACGACTATCTTGTTAAAAGATTTGATGCACCATTTAATCGAACTCTATAAGAGAGGAGTTAAGTAATGAATAAATTAATTGCTTTTATCGAGAAAGGGAAACCTTTCTTTGAAAAACTGTCTCGTAATATTTACCTTCGTGCTATCCGTGATGGTTTCATTGCAGGGATGCCTGTTATTCTCTTCTCAAGTATCTTTATCTTGATTGCCTTTGTTCCTAACTCATGGGGCTTTAAATGGTCTGATGATGTTGTTAATCTCCTCATGAAACCTTATAGCTATTCAATGGGGATTCTAGCTCTCTTGGTAGCTGGTACAACAGCTAAGTCATTGACCGACTCAGTAAACCGCAGCATGGAAAAAACCAACCAAATCAACTATATGTCAACTCTTTTGGCAGCGATTGTCGGTTTGTTGATGTTAGCAGCTGATCCAATTGAAGGTGGCTTTGCAACAGGTTTCCTTGGAACAAAAGGTTTGCTTTCAGCATTTCTTGCTGCCTTTGTTACCGTAGCAATCTATAAGGTTTGTGTTAAGAATAACGTTACCATTCGTATGCCTGACGAAGTTCCACCCAATATCTCACAAGTTTTTAAAGATGTGATTCCATTCACTCTATCTGTTGTTTCTCTTTATGCTCTTGATTTACTAGCTCGTCATTTTGTTGGTGCAAGCGTTGCAGAATCAATCGGTAAATTCTTTGCACCATTATTCTCAGCCGCTGATGGATATCTAGGTATTACCATTATCTTTGGGGCCTTTGCCTTCTTCTGGTTTGTTGGTATCCACGGTCCTTCAATCGTCGAACCTGCTATCGCAGCTATTACCTATGCAAATGCTGAAGTCAACTTGAATCTTCTCCAACAAGGTATGCACGCAGATAAGATCCTTACTTCTGGAACACAAATGTTTATCGTTACCATGGGTGGTACTGGTGCTACACTGGTTGTTCCATTCATGTTCATGTGGTTGACCAAATCGAAACGAAACCGTGCAATCGGACGTGCTTCAGTAGTTCCAACTTTCTTTGGTGTAAATGAACCAATCTTGTTTGGTGCACCGCTTGTATTGAATCCAATCTTCTTTATTCCATTTATCTTTGCGCCAATTGCCAACGTATGGATCTTTAAATTCTTTATTGAAACGCTTGGCATGAACTCATTTACTGCCAATCTTCCTTGGACAACACCAGGTCCGCTTGGTATTGTTCTCGGGACAAACTTCCAATTCTTGTCATTTTTACTTGCTGCTTTGTTAATCCTTGTAGACGTAGCTATCTACTATCCATTCCTCAAGGTTTATGATGAACAAATTCTTGAAGAAGAGCGTTCTGGTAAAGCCAATGATGAATTGAAAGAAAAAGTAGCTGCAAACTTCAATACTGCCAAAGCGGATGCTATTCTTGAAAAAGCAGGTGTAGAAGCATCTCAAAATACAATTACAGAAGAAACTAATGTTCTCGTTCTCTGTGCAGGAGGAGGTACAAGTGGTCTCCTTGCAAATGCTCTAAACAAAGCAGCTGCAGAGTACAAGGTTCCTGTTAAAGCAGCAGCTGGTGGCTATGGAGCTCACCGTGAAATGTTGCCTGAGTTTGATCTGGTTATCCTTGCTCCTCAAGTTGCTTCTAACTTTGAAGATATGAAAGCAGAGACCGACAAACTTGGTATCAAACTTGCCAAGACAGAAGGTGGGCAATACATTAAATTGACTCGCGATGGAAAAGGTGCTCTTGCCTTTGTTCAAGCGCAGTTCGAAGAATAAAAGGTAAAGAGCGAAGAAGTGAGATGGAGGAATTCCTCCCAACTCTATCTCCATCTCATTTCTATTTCTTGAAAGGTGAATCAAATGACAAAAACACTTCCAAAAGACTTTATTTTTGGCGGGGCAACAGCAGCCTATCAAGCAGAAGGTGCGACCAATACTGATGGTAAAGGACCAGTTGCCTGGGACAAATACCTCAAAGATAACTACTGGTACACTGCTGAACCAGCCAGTGATTTCTATCACAAATACCCAGTTGACCTCAAACTTGCAGAAGAGTATGGTGTCAATGGTATCCGTATTTCAATCGCTTGGTCACGTATCTTTCCAACTGGTTATGGGAAGGTTAATGACAAGGGGGTTGAGTTCTATCATAATCTATTTGCAGAATGTCACAAACGGCATGTTGAGCCCTTTGTAACTCTTCATCACTTTGATACGCCAGAAGCACTTCATTCAAATGGAGATTTCCTGAATAGAGAAAACATTGATCACTTTGTGGATTATGCAGCCTTCTGTTTTGAAGAATTTCCTGAAGTTAACTATTGGACAACCTTTAATGAAATTGGGCCAATTGGTGATGGTCAATACTTGGTTGGGAAATTCCCTCCAGGTATTCAGTACGACCTTGCCAAAGTCTTCCAATCTCATCACAATATGATGGTGTCACATGCGCGTGCAGTCAAGCTATATAAAGATAAAGGCTATAAAGGGGAAATTGGTGTGGTTCACGCCCTGCCTACTAAATATCCTCTAGATCCTGAAAATCAAGCAGATGTTCGCGCTGCTGAGTTGGAAGATATCATTCACAATAAATTTATTTTGGATGCGACTTATCTAGGACGATATTCCGAAGAAACCATGGAAGGTGTCAATCATATCTTAGCAGTCAATGGTGGAAGTTTAGATCTGCATGAAGAAGACTTCGCTGTGCTAGAAGCTGCAAAAGACCTGAATGACTTCCTTGGTATTAACTACTATATGAGTGATTGGATGCAAGCCTTTGATGGAGAAACAGAAATCATTCACAATGGTAAGGGTGAAAAAGGAAGCTCTAAATATCAGATTAAGGGAGTTGGACGCCGAGTGGCGCCTGACTATGTACCACGTACGGATTGGGACTGGATTATCTATCCTCAAGGTTTGTATGATCAAATCATGCGCGTGAAGAAAGATTACCCAAATTACAAGAAAATCTACATCACTGAGAATGGTCTTGGATACAAAGATGAGTTTGTGGATGGGACAGTTTATGATGATGGACGGATTGATTACGTTAAGAAACACATGGAAGTGATTGCAGATGCAATCTCCGATGGAGCCAATGTCAAAGGCTATTTTATCTGGTCTCTGATGGATGTCTTCTCTTGGTCAAATGGCTATGAAAAGCGTTATGGCCTCTTCTATGTTGATTTTGAAACCCAGGAGCGCTATCCAAAGAAATCGGCTCACTGGTACAAGAAACTAGCTGAGACACAACTTATTGATTAAAATTCAACAAAAATTCCCCGCCAAAAGGCAGGGGAATTTTTATGGTTTTGATAAAAGAATGGTTGTTTGTTTCGACAGATCTTCAAATGTCTCCTGACTCAGTTTGGCATCTGAAACGATGGTATCAATCTCTGAGATATTGTAGAAAGTGTAAAAATCAAACTTATTAAACTTGCTGTGGTCTGCCAGTAAGTATTTTTTATTGGCATTGTTCAAGGCGATTCGTTGTACCTCGCCCTCTTCTTCACTGAAAGTAGCAATTGCCTTATCCTTAATACCATTACAGCTTACAAAAGCTTTAGAAAACTGAAGATTGGTCAAATCTTGCAAGGTAAGTGTCCCTACAAAAGCACCAGTGATAGAGCGATAATTTCCGCCAATCAAGATCAAATCTGTTAGTTTTCGTTCGTTTAGGATTAGAAAAACTGGAAGACTGTTTGTTACAACACGAATATTATCAATTGGGAGTTCACGAGCAAAACATTCTAAGGTTGTTCCTGGCCCGATAAAAATAGTTTCACCTTCGTCAATCAAATGGCCGGCAAAACGGCTAATTTCTTGTTTTTCAGCAATCTGCAAGCCTTGTTTTTCAACATTTGAGCGTTCGTTGTTTAAGAGAGAACCTGTACGAAGTTTTTCAGCGCCACCGTGCACACGAACCAGCAAATCCTTATCTGCCAATTCTTGTAAATAGCGGCGAGCTGTCATATCTGACACATCAAGACTCTCCATAATCTCTTTTACAGTAATAGTGCCTTTTGTGTTTACTGCTTCTAGAATACTATCTAGTTTTTCTTGCTTTAGCATCCTTATCACCTCGATTTCTACTATTATTATCTTACCATAAAACGCTCAAACAATCAAATAGAAAAAAACAAAATAAAACAAAAACAAAAATATCATGGTTGTTTTAAACAAACCATGATATTCTGAATGATCGGCCAAATTAGTCTAAACCGTAGTTGTAATCCTCGTCTTGCATGGCTTCAACTTCACCAAGGAGGTAACCATTTCCGACTTGAGAGAAGAAGTCGTGGTTAGAAGTTCCTGTTGAAATACCGTTCATAACGATTGGATTGACATCATCAGCTGAATCTGGGAAGAGTGGATCTTGTCCTAGGTTCATAAGGGCCTTATTGGCATTGTAGCGAAGGAAGGTTTTAACTTCCTCAGTCCAGCCAACACCGTCATAGAGGCTTTCTGTATAGCCCTCTTCGTTCTCGTAGAGAGTGTAGAGAAGGTCGTACATCCATTCTTTAAGTTTTTCCTGCTCTTCTTCAGGCAATTCGTTAAAACCAAGTTGGAATTTGTAACCAATATAAGTTCCGTGAACAGACTCATCACGAATGATCAGTTTGATGATTTCTGCAACGTTGGCTAGTTTGTTGTTACCAAGATAGTAAAGCGGTGTAAAGAAACCAGAGTAGAAGAGGAAGGTTTCAAGGAAAACACTGGCAACTTTCTTTTCTAGTGGGCTACCATTGAGATAGATTTCATTGATAATTTCCGCTTTTCTTTGTAGGTAGGGGTTAGTGTTGGTCCATTCAAAGATTTCTTCGATTTCAGCCTTGGTATTCAAGGTTGAAAAGATAGAAGAGTAAGATTTTGCGTGGACAGACTCCATAAATTGGATGTTGTTGAAAACAGCTTCCTCATGCGGTGTACGGATGTCTGCACGAAGCGCCTGAACTCCTGTTTCAGATTGCATGGTATCCAAAAGGGTCAAACCACCAAAGACTTTTCCAACTAAGTCTTTTTCTTTGTTTGATAGTTTTCTCCAGTCGTCTAGGTCATTTGACAAGGGGATACGCGTATCGAGCCAGAATTGCTCCGTCAACTTTTCCCAAGTTGATTTGTCGATGACATCTTCGATGGCATTCCAGTTAATGGCTTTGTAGTAAGTTTCCATTTGAAATCTCTTTCTGTATGTAATAATGCGATTGTCGAATCCTCTCTATTTTATCATAGTCTGAGAAGAGTATCGCACAAAAAGTCGGAAGCCCGACTTTTTAGTTTTTCATAGTATTTAAGATACTTATCAAGTTTTGTATGATGGGGAACTTAATCAGTAGTCTGAGAAAATGTGGTTGCCCCAGATAAAAATTAAATCACACAGCTTTCACATTGGTTAGCACCGACTTCTCCACCATCATCTGTAAAGGTACGGACGTAGTAGATAGACTTGATACCCTTGTTGAAGGCATAGTTACGAAGGATAGACAAGTCACGTGTCGTTTGTTTGTTCTCTTTCTTCCATTCGTAAAGACCTTTTGGAATGTCGCTACGCATGAAGAGAGTGAGTGAAAGCCCTTGGTCCACGTGTTCAGTTGCGGCAGCGTAAACATCAATCACCTTACGCATATCCATGTCATAAGCAGAAGTGTAGTAAGGGATAGTATCTGTTGACAAACCTGCAGCAGGATAGTAGATTTTACCGATTTTCTTCTCTTGGCGTTCTTCAATGCGTTGCGTAATCGGGTGGATAGAAGCAGAAACATCGTTGATGTAGCTGATAGAACCATTTGGAGCAACAGCTAGACGGTTTTGGTGATAAAGACCATCTGCTTGAACCTTTTCGCGAAGTTCAGCCCAGTCAGCAGCACTTGGGATAAAGACATCTTTAAAGAGTTCTTTAACACGGTCTGATTTTGGAACAAACTCGCCTGTCACATACTTGTCAAAGTAGCTTCCATTAGCATAGTCTGATTTTTCAAAGTTGTGGAAGGTGATACCACGTTCGCGCGCGATGTTATTAGATTCTACCAAGGTCCAGTAGTTCATAAGCATAAAGTAGATGCTTGTAAATTCAATTGACTCAGGTGATCCGTACTCAATCAGTTGTTGGGCAAGGTAACTATGAAGTCCCATGGCACCAAGACCAAAGGTGTGAGCCAAACTGTTTCCGTGGTCGATAGTAGGAACAGCTACGATGTGTGAACTATCTGTAACGAAAGTCAAAGCACGAACCATCGCACGGATAGAACGACCAAAGTCAGGTGAAGTCATCATGTTGACAACGTTGGTTGAACCAAGGTTACATGAAACGTCCGTTCCCATTTGAAGGAATTCTTGAGCATCGTTGATCAAGCTTGGTTCTTGAACTTGAAGAATCTCAGAGCACAAGTTACTCATGATAATCTTACCATCAACGGGATTCGCACGGTTGGCTGTATCAATGTTGACTACATAAGGGTAACCAGACTCTTGTTGCAATTTAGAAATTTCAGTTTCCAAATCACGCGCCTTGATTTTTGTCTTGCGGATATTTGGATTTGCAACCAATTCATCATATTTCTCAGTGATATCGATATAGTTGAATGGCACACCATACTCAAGCTCTACAGAGTAAGGGCTGAAGAGGTACATTTCTTCATTTTTACGAGCCAATTCGTAGAATTTATCGGGCACCACAACTCCAAGTGAGAGGGTCTTAACACGAACTTTTTCATCGGCATTTTCTTTCTTAGTTGAAAGGAAAGCGATGATATCTGGGTGAAAGACGTTGAGGTAGACAACCCCAGCACCTTGACGTTGCCCGAGTTGGTTTGAGTAAGAGAAGCTGTCTTCAAAAAGCTTCATAACTGGTACGACACCAGAAGCAGCACCTTCATAACCTTTGATAGGAGCTCCAGCTTCACGAAGGTTGCTGAGGGAAATTCCCACACCACCACCGATACGTGAAAGTTGGAGAGCTGAGTTGATGGAACGTCCGATAGAGTTCATGTCATCAGTTACTTGAATCAAGAAACAAGATACCAACTCTCCACGACGAGCACGACCAGCATTCAAGAAGGAAGGAGTAGCTGGTTGATAGCGTTGGTGGATGATTTCATTGGCAATATCAGTCGCAATCGCTTCATCCCCGTCAGCAAAATAAAGCGCGTTAAAGAAGACACGGTCTTCCATACTTTCAAGGTAATATTCACCGTCATTAGTCTTCAAGGCATACTGGTTGTAAAACTTATAGGCAGCCATGAATGATTTGAATTGGAAGTTTTGGTCCTTGATAAATTGATGCAATTCTTCCAAAAACTCTGGACGGTATTTCTTGAGAAATGCAGTTTCGATGTAGTTATGTTCAATAAGGTAGTTGATTTTATCAGTAATTGAATCAAAAACCATGGTATTTGGAACTACATTTTCTTTAAAGAAGGCATCCAAGGCTTCCTTATCTTTATGAAGCATGATTTGTCCATTGACAGGACGGTTGATTTCGTTATTGAGACGGAAGTAAGTTACGTCCTCAAGATGTTTTAATCCCATAAAATTTCCTTTATCTAATTACAAAAGAAAGGCCTCTAAGTTAGCCCTAGAAGCAATCTCTTCTGGATGATGTACTAAGATTATGCTAATTGTTTCAGTTTTCCTGGTTGGAAGCCTGAAAAGACTTCAGTTGGTGTTTGGATAACAGGAGCTGCGCTGAAACCGAGCTCTTTAACTTGATCGATGTACTCTGGTTGCTCGTCGAGATTGATCTCACGATAAGCGACATTGTTGCTGTCCAAGAAACGCTTGGTCATCTTACATTGGACACAGTTGTTTTTAGAATAAACGGTTACCATTTTCGTAACTCCTCTTTCAAAATAGATTACTTTCTTAGTATATCAGAAAAAAAAACTTTGTCAAACTTTTTAAACTAAATCTTGTGCTAAAAAGTTACAGTTTCAAAAACAAAGCACAAGATATAGTGTTTTGTCAGAGTGTAAAATTGGGTTTTCATTGAACTATCAAAGTTTATCAAAACAAAAAAACTATATACTGTATATTGGTAAGATAAATAGAAGATTTTCAGCAAGTTATCAGAAAGGAAAACGAAGAAAATAGCAAAAATCGTAAGAACAGGAATAAGTCTAGCTGAGACAATACTTTAATAAAATAGAAACTGTAATATTTACGAAAAAAAGAAATTTTCTACACAAGATGTCCCAATATTTTGTATTAGAATATCTAAAATATAACCAAAGTGGAAATGACAGATTATGATGTATTCATAAAAATGGATCATTGGTTAATTTTATATAGGATACTTATGAGTTTCGTATCCTTTCATAAGGAGTATATAAATACAATGTTTGAAAAAGTTCATTTTATGTGATACACTATCTGTGATTATAAGATTAAAAAATGGATATCTGAATGCTTTTGTTTGATAGAGAATGTTATCAGATTATAATTAGATTAAATGAATGAAAGAACACAGAATTAGGAGGCGCGTGGTGAAAGAAAATGATGTTATTTTAAAACGGCAATCGACTCAAATATTTTTTAAGAATGGTGATACGGATTTTTTCTTCAATTGGTTGTTAGGAATCGGTGAAATTTTTGGTTTCTCTCATGGAGAGCTTTATTATCTTGCTCAAAGATTGGGGAACTCACCAAAGCCTGATGACTGGAAAAATGTATTTTTATCGCATGTAAACTACCTTGAACAAGAAGCAAGTAATTCAGGATTGAGTGAACAAACAAAGGCGCAGTATTATCTTGCACAGACCTACTCACTTCGCTCGGCAATCCAATTTACCGATCCATTTTCTGAAGAGTATTTACCGACCGTTCGTCAAATGGAGAAGGTGTTTTCTAGTGCAATTCATTCACTAGGTGCACCGATTGAAAAATTAACTATTCCCTATCAGGGTTCTTACTTGCCTGGTTATTATCTTCATAGCGACGATAATTGCCCAACGATAATCATGATTGGTGGAGGTGATACTTATCGCGAAGATTTATTTTACTTTGCAGGATATCCTGGATGGATACGAAATTATAATGTTTTAATGGTTGATCTTCCTGGTCAAGGGAGCAATCCTAGTAGAGGGCTGGTCTTTGATGTGGATGCTTCTATTCCAATTTCATTATGCATAGACTGGTTGGAAAATAGAAATCCTAAACTAAATTATTTAGCTATTTATGGTGTCAGCGGAGGGGGATATTTTACTGCACAAGCTGTCGAAAAGGATCCAAGAATTCATGCTTGGATTGCTAGTACCCCTATTTACGACGTTGCAGAACTTTTCAGAAAAGAATTTGGATCAAGTTTGAAAGCACCTAGTTGGTTAATAAATGCCATTTTAAAATTAGCTGGAAATTGGAATGAATCAGCAAATTTAAATCTTAAAAAGTATGCATGGCAGTTTGGTACTTCTGATTTTAAGAGTGCTATTGATGATGTATTTAACCATGCAAAGATTGTGGATTACCAAAAAATTCAATGCCCATGCCTTTTTATCATGGGAAAGGGTGAGGGTGCTGAACTGCAGCATCAAACTAAGGTGATTTATGAAGAACTTAAATCTAAAAATCAACAAACTAAACTTCAAGTATTTGAGGCGGAAAGTGGTGCGGACGCTCATTGCCAAGTCAATAATCTAAGACTCGCCCATAATGTCGTTTTTGATTGGTTGGATACTTTATTTGAATGGAATCAATCAAAGTTTTAGTTCTACTTATACCACTTAGATATATCTACCTTTTTACTGTTAGGGGCTACAAACTTATTTTACTTTAAGTAGCAAATTGGATAAATTCTCTACTGTTGATGGTAAGAGTAGGTTTTAGAATTTCAGGATTTGATGAAGTCTTTTCAAATAATGGATTTACTGAGTTATATTAATTATAGTTAAATAGTATTATTTCATTATTTACTAGGATTGTCCTCTGATTGGTATTAAGGGAAAATAGCTTTGAAAATTGAATTTTGATGATGACATTCTTTGAACAATTAGTGTTTAGATATGCTATTTAGTTACTAGAGTGCTCATTTAATAGAAAAAGAAGTAATTTCATTTTCAGTAAAAGTCCATAAAATACTTGAAAAATTATCTAGAAGGTGATATAATACAGTCTTGTAAGGGTTATCACATATAACTCAAAAAAGAAATAACTAAAGGAGAGTCAAACTATGGCTTCTAAAGATTTCCACGTAGTGGCAGAAACAGGTATTCACGCGCGTCCAGCAACATTGTTGGTTCAAACAGCTAGCAAATTTGCTTCAGATATCACTCTTGAATACAAAGGTAAATCAGTAAATCTTAAATCTATCATGGGTGTTATGAGTCTTGGTGTTGGCCAAGGTGCTGACGTTACAATTTCAGCTGAAGGTGCAGATGCTGACGACGCAATCGCTGCTATCACTGAAACTATGGAAAAAGAAGGATTGGCATAAGGAAAATGACAGAAATGCTTAAAGGAATCGCAGCATCTGACGGTGTTGCAGTTGCAAAAGCATATCTACTCGTTCAACCGGATTTGTCATTTGAGACTGTTACAGTCGAAGATACAAACGCAGAAGAAGCTCGCCTTGATGCCGCTCTACAGGCATCACAAGACGAGCTTTCTGTTATTCGCGAGAAAGCAGTAGGTACGCTCGGTGAAGAAGCAGCTCAAGTTTTTGACGCTCACTTAATGGTTCTTGCTGACCCAGAAATGATCAGCCAAATCAAGGAAACAATCCGTGCGAAGAAAGTGAATGCAGAAGCAGGTCTGAAAGAAGTAACAGACATGTTTATCACTATCTTTGAAGGCATGGAAGACAACCCATACATGCAAGAACGCGCAGCGGATATCCGCGACGTTACAAAACGTGTATTGGCAAATCTCCTTGGTAAAAAATTGCCAAACCCAGCTTCTATCAATGAAGAAGTGATTGTGATTGCGCATGACTTGACTCCTTCAGATACAGCTCAATTGGATAAAAACTTTGTAAAAGCTTTTGTAACCAACATTGGTGGACGTACAAGCCACTCAGCTATCATGGCGCGTACACTTGAAATTGCAGCAGTATTAGGTACAAACAACATCACTGAAATCGTTAAAGAGGGTGACATTCTTGCTGTTAACGGTATCACTGGTGAGGTTATTATCAACCCAACTGATGAGCAAGCAGCAGAATTCAAGGCTGCTGGTGAAGCTTATGCGAAACAAAAAGCTGAATGGGCTCTTTTGAAAGATGCTAAAACAGTAACTGCTGATGGTAAACACTTTGAATTGGCTGCCAACATCGGTACTCCAAAAGACGTTGAAGGTGTCAATGACAACGGTGCAGAAGCTGTTGGTCTATACCGTACAGAGTTCTTGTATATGGATTCTCAAGACTTCCCAACAGAAGATGAGCAGTACGAAGCTTACAAGGCTGTACTTGAAGGAATGAACGGTAAACCTGTTGTCGTTCGTACAATGGATATCGGTGGAGATAAGGAACTTCCTTACTTCGATATGCCTCATGAAATGAACCCATTCCTTGGATTCCGTGCCCTTCGTATCTCTATCTCTGAGACTGGAGATGCTATGTTCCGCACACAAATCCGTGCCCTTCTTCGTGCGTCTGTTCACGGTCAATTGCGTATCATGTTCCCAATGGTTGCGCTCTTGAAAGAATTCCGTGCAGCGAAAGCAGTCTTTGACGAAGAAAAAGCAAATCTTCTTGCCGAAGGTGTTGCAGTTGCGGATAATATCCAAGTTGGTATCATGATCGAAATCCCAGCAGCAGCAATGCTTGCAGACCAATTTGCTAAAGAAGTTGACTTCTTCTCAATTGGTACAAACGACTTGATCCAATACACAATGGCAGCAGACCGCATGAACGAACAAGTTTCATACCTTTACCAACCATACAACCCATCAATCCTCCGTTTGATTAACAACGTTATCAAAGCAGCTCATGCTGAAGGTAAATGGGCTGGTATGTGTGGTGAGATGGCTGGTGACCAACAGGCTGTTCCACTTCTTGTCGGAATGGGCTTGGATGAGTTCTCTATGTCAGCAACATCAGTACTTCGTACGCGTAGCTTGATGAAGAAACTCGATACAGCTAAGATGGAAGAGTACGCAAACCGTGCCCTTACAGAATGCTCAACAATGGAAGAAGTTCTTGAACTTCAAAAAGAATACGTTAATTTTGATTAATCGAAAAGTCCTTGCAACCGAGTTGCAGGGATTTTTTTAAAGAATTTTCAAGCTAATTTTTCTTATATAAAGCCCAATCTTGAGAAAGTTGTGGTCAGAACAAAAAAATACTTAACCAGTTCATAAAATTCTTGACAAGTTGCAAATTTAGGAGTAAACTATTAACCAGTTAAGTAATAGAGAGGAGTTTCTGCAATTTAGAAATGAATTGTAACTAAAAATATCAAAAAGAAAGTGAGTTTCAATGAAAATTAATAAAAAATACCTTGCTGGTTCTGCGGCAGCTTTAATTTTAAGTGTTTGCTCTTACGAGTTGGGACTGTATCAAGCTAGAACAGTCAAAGAGAATAATCGTGTTTCCTATATAGATGGAAAACAAGCGGCGCAAAAAACGGAGAATCTGACTCCTGATGAGGTTAGCAAGAAAGAAGGCATCAATGCGGAGCAAATCGTCATCAAGATAACAGACCAAGGATATGTTACTTCGCACGGCGACCACTATCATTACTATAATGGCAAGGTCCCTTATGACGCTATCATCAGTGAAGAGTTGCTGATGAATGATCCAAACTACCAGCTCAAGGACGAGGATATTGTCAGTGAAATCAAGGGCGGTTATGTGATCAAGGTAGATGGAAAATACTATGTTTACCTTAAGGACGCATCCCATGCGGATAATGTCCGTACGAAAGAAGAAATCAATCGGCAAAAACAAGAACATAGTCAGCATCGTGAAAGAGGGACTTCAGCAAACGATGGTGCGGTAGCCTTGGCACGTTCACAGGGACGCTACACCACAGATGATGGTTACATCTTTAATGCATCCGATATCATTGAAGATACTGGTGATGCTTATATCGTTCCTCATGGCGACCATTACCATTACATTCCCAAGAGCGAGTTATCAGCCAGCGAATTGGCTGCAGCAGAAGCCTTTCTATCTGGTAGAAGTGGCCAATCAAATACGCCTACTTATCGCCGTACCAATAACAACAGTGCTAGCAGCGATGTAGATAGATGGACTCCATCCTATAATAATCAAGGCAACAGCTATACGAACACGAACACAGCTAACAACAGTAGCGACGATAACCAAGCAAGTCAGAGTGATGAGGATATTGATAGCCTTCTGAAACAACTTTACGCCTTGCCGCTCAGCCAACGACACGTAGAATCTGATGGTCTTGTCTTCGACCCAGCACAGATTACAAGTCGAACAGCTAGAGGAGTTGCTGTGCCTCATGGGAACCATTACCATTTCATCCCTTATTCACAGATGTCTGAATTGGAAGAACGAATCGCTCGTATTATTCCTCTACAGTACAGTTCGAACCATAGGGTGCCGGATTCAAGACCAGAACAACCAAGTCCACAACCGACTCCGGAACCTAGTCCAAGCCCGCAACCTGCACCAACTCCTCAACCAACTCCAAGCAATCCAATTGACGAAAAATTAGTTAAACAGGCTATTCGAAAAGTAGCTGACGGCTATGTCTTTGAGGAGAATGGAACCTCACGTTATATTCCTGCCAAGAAGCTTTCAGCAGAAACAGCAGCAGCAATTGATAGTAAACTAGCCAAGCAAGAAAGTTTGTCTCATAAACTCGGAGCTAAGAAAACCAATCTCCCATCTGATGATCGAGGATTTTACAATAAGGCTTATGATTTACTAGCAAGAATTCATCAGGACTTACTTGATAATAAAGGGCGCCAAGCTGATTTTGACGCTTTGGATAAACTGTTGGAACGTTTAAATGATGAAAGCAGTGATAAAGTCAAGTTGGTGGATGATATCTTGGCCTTTCTAGCACCGATTCGTCATCCAGAACGTTTAGGAAAACCAAATGCGCAAATTGCCTACACTGATGATGAGATTCAGGTAGCCAAGTTGGCAGGCAAGTATACAACAGAAGATGGCTATATCTTTGATCCTCGTGATATCACCAGTGATGAGGGGGATGCCTATGTAGCTCCACATATGACCCATAGTCATTGGATTAAGAAAGATAGTTTGTCTGAAGCCGAAAGAGCGGCAGCCCAGGCTTATGCTAAAGAGAAAGGTTTGACTCCTCCTTCAACAGACCATCAGAATCCAGGAAATACGGAGGCTAAAGGAGCAGAAGCTATCTACAACCGCGTGAAAGCAGCTAAGAAGGTGCCGCTTGATCGTATGCCTTACAATCTCCAACATACCGTGGAAGTTAAAAACGGTAGTTTAATCATTCCTCATTATGATCATTACCATAACATAAAATTTGAGTGGTTTGACGAAGGACTTTATGAGGCACCTAAGGGGTATACTCTTGAGGATCTCTTTGCGACTGTCAAGTACTATGTCGAACATCCAAACGAACGTCCGCATTCAGATAGTGGTTGGGGCAATGCAAGTGATCATGTTCAAAGAAACCAAAATGGTCAAGCTGATACCAATCAAACGGAAAAACCATCAGAGGAGAAACCTCGGACAGACAAACCTGAGGAAGAAAAGCCACGCGAAGAGAAGCCTCAAAGTGAGAAACCAGAATCTCCAAAACCAACTGAGGAGCCAGAAGAAGAATCACCAGAGGAACCAGAAGAACCTCAGGTTGAAACTGAAAAGGTTGAAGAAAAACTGAGAGAGGCTGAAGAGCTACTTGCAAAGATCCAAGACCCCATTATCAAGTCCAATGCCAAAGAAACTCTCACTGGCTTAAAAAATAACCTGCTATTTGGCTCCCAGGACAACAATACTATTATAGCAGAAGCTGAAAAATTATTGGCTTTGTTAAGGGAGAGTAAGTAGTTGTAACAACATTTTCTAACTCCTAAAAACAGGATAGGAGAACTAGAAAAGTTAAAATCGAAAATGAGAACAGAATGTAAGTTCTAGTTCTCATTTTTTTCATGAAAATATGTAAAATATCTTGACATATAGTGTAAATAAAGATAAACTATTTACTAGTTAATTAAATGGTTAAATACTAGTTAAGGAGTAACGATGAAAAAAAGAACATTTCTATTATTAGTGGTAGGTCTCTTGGTTCTTGTCTTAGGAGCATGTAGCCAAAAAGAAAAACAAGAAGCAAAAGGGATGAAGATTGTAACAAGTTTTTACCCAATCTATGCCATGGTCAAAGAGGTATCAGGTGACTTGAATGACGTACGGATGATTCAGTCAAGTAGTGGGATTCACTCCTTTGAACCGTCAGCAAATGACATTGCTGCTATCTATGATGCAGATGTCTTTGTCTACCATTCTCATACGCTCGAATCTTGGGCTGGAAGCCTAGATCCTAACTTGAAAAACTCAAAAGTTAAAGTTTTAGAAGCTTCTGAAGGAATGACCTTGGAGCGTGTACCGGGCTTAGAAGATGTAGAAGCTGGTGACGGCATCGATGAAAAAACACTCTACGACCCTCACACTTGGTTAGATCCAGAAAAAGCAGGTGAAGAAGCTCAGATTATCGCTGACAAACTTTCGGAGATTGATAGTTCTAATAAGGAAACGTATCAAAAGAATGCTAAAAACTTTATCGCTAAAGCCCAAGAATTGACTAAGAAGTACCAGCCTATTTTTGAAAAAGCGAGTCAAAAGACCTTTGTTACACAACACACAGCCTTTTCTTATCTCGCTAAACGCTTTGGTTTGAAACAACTTGGTATAGCAGGGATTTCCCCTGAACAAGAGCCGAGTCCGAGACAGTTGACAGAAATCCAAGAATTTGTCAAAACCTATAAGGTCAAAACCATCTTTACTGAGAGCAATGCTTCTTCTAAAGTCGCTGAGACCTTGGTCAAATCAACAGGAGTTAGCCTAAAGACACTCAATCCTTTGGAAGCAGACCCTGAAAATGACAAAACTTACTTAGAAAATCTAGAAGAAAATATGAATGTTCTTGCAGAAGAATTAAAATGAGGAGATTATGAAAATTAAGAAAAAGTATCTTGCGGCGGGATCGGCTTTAGTCCTTTCCCTGAGTCTTTGCATCTATGCATTGAACCAACACCAGGTAGAAGGAAACAAAGATAATAACCGTGTGTCTTATGTCGATGGGAAGCAAGACTCTCAAAAAACAGAGACCCAAACACCAGATCAAGTTAGCAAAAAAGAAGATATTCAGGCAGAACAAATTGTTGTGAAAATTACCGATCAAGGTTATGTGACTTCACACGGTGATCATTTCCATTATTACAATGGGAAAGTTCCTTTTGATGCGATTTTCAGCGAAGAACTGTTGATGAAAGATGCCAATTATCAACTGAAAGATGCTGACATTGTCAACGAAATCAAAGGTGGCTACATTATCAAGGTGGATGGCAAGTATTATGTTTACCTTAAGGATGCGACACATGCTGATAATATTCGTACGAAGGACGAAATTGAGCGCCAAAAACAAGGTCATACTCATGATGCACCAACTTCTAACAGTGCAGTGGCGCTTGCTCAATCTCAAGGACGCTATACTACCGATGATGGCTACATCTTTAATCCATCTGATATTATAGAGGATACTGGTGATGCTTATATTGTTCCTCACGGTGGACATTACCACTATATTCCAAAGAGTTCTTTGTCTGCCAGCGAATTGGCAGCTGCTCAAGCCTACCTCTCTGGAACTAGAAAACAACCGAGTGTGACTAACTATCGTCCAAGTCAAAATGGAACTAGTCAAACCACTAATCCTAGTCAACAAACTGAAAAACCAAGCAATTCAGACGAGAGCCTTCAAAATCTATTAAAACAGCTCTATGCACTTCCAAGTAATCAACGTTATGCAGAATCAGATGGCTTGATTTTTGACCCTGCTAAGATTTCAAGCAGAACACCAAGTGGCGTAGCGATTCCTCATGGAAATCACTATCATTTCATCCCATATACAAAGCTTTCTGCTTTGGAAGAAAAGATTGCGCGAATGATTCCTTTATCTAGCGACAGTGGGAAACCAACACCTTTAGAAAATCCAAGCAAACCAGCAGAACATCCAGCTCAACCAGATCATCCTCATGACCAAGACGGTGACCATGGAAGTCAGAATACCAACCATGAAGACCATGACCATGATGGAGAGGAGCATGACCACCATCACGGCGAAGAACATGATCATGGTTTTGCAGCTGACCGTGTCATCAGTGAGGATGAGCAAGGGTTTGTAGTTTCTCATGGAGATCACGCTCATTATTTCTTTAAGAAGGACTTGACTGCAGCACAAATCAAAGCTGCCCAAGATCACTTGAAAGAAAATCATCAGTCTGAGCACGTTCAACCACTTGCAAAGACTGTGGAAAGTTTCTCAAGAGATGCTAGCGATGAAGAAAAAATCAAGTATATCTCACAGACCTACGGGGTTCCGCTCGAAGCGATTCGCATTTCAAATGGATTCTTTGTCTTTGGAAATCCGGATCAAGCCTATGATCCAACCCATATCCATCCCTATGCTGTTCGAAAAGAACATGTTCGTATTCCTCTCCAAACTGGGAATCCAGAACTTGATTTCCTAAATGAACTTTATACAACTGCCCTACGTGATGGGGTGTCTCCTTATAGTTTACAGGTAGAAAGTGGTAGTTTTGTGATTCCTCACGGAGACCACAATCACTATATCAAGGTCCAAACTAAGGGCTATGAAGTGGCTTTGAAAAACAAGATTCCAGCCCTACAATCGACCTATCAACCTGGAGCTTTTGACGAGCAGACTGTTCTTTCTAAAGTTGATCAACTGTTAGCAGATAGTAGAAGTCTCTACAAGGACCAACCTATCATGCAGAGACGGGTTGAACTTGCTTTGGGTCAATTTATCGAGAACATGAAAAAATTAGCGACCAATTCAACTGCTGGATACTTAGCAGCTTTGGATCTCTTTGATAAGCAGTATATCCATGTGGATCAAAGTGTTTCTCCAGTCGAAACATCACCTTTGGACAAGAAATACCAAGCCCTTGTAGATAAGATCAATACACTGGATACAGATACTTATGGCTTGCCTAAGAAAGATCTTTTGGTACATTTGCAGGAAGCGAAACTAGCACAGGATGATACAGAGTTGGCTGCCATTGAAGCGAAACTTCAGGCCTTGCAAGATTTCCGAGATCGGACAGGAGTCACAACAGTAGAGTACATCAAGTATTTCTATGAACATGTATCTGATGGTCGTTTGAGAGAAGAACTTCGGAACCGTGTTGCCAAGTTGACTTGGGAACTTTACCAGTCACAATCTTTCCTCAAAGCAACCGACTTGAACAAGTTATTCCCAACTATTTACCAAACTAAGCTAGAAGTAGAAGAAGCTCTCAAAGAAGAACCCGTTTCTACAAAAGCTGGTAAGACTATTCTAGATACGGAAAAAGTAGATAGTCAAACTGCTAAGACCGCCATCTATGAATTCCTAAAAGAGCTCTACGGTGATTTTATGCCAGAAGAGCGGGTTAGCCATGTTAAGAAGGAAGAAGTGGATGCTCTTCTAACAAAAGCTGCCCAACTCCTAGCACGTGTCAAAGAAGATGGTGTCAAACAATCCCTAGCTGAAGAAGCAGCTAATATCAAAGCGGCTATTGAGAAGGAAAATGCAGACCTTGACGAAGCTAAAACACAACTTGAGGATCTTTTAAATCGTATTGCAGCGACTATCCAACGAGAGAAAAAAGAAGCAGAACAAGATCCACAAACGGTGATTATCTACCAAAAACTCTATAATGTCTTGCTCTCTCTTCACAAGTATTTAGAGGATAACAAAGGATCCGATGCTGACTTTGAACGTGTTGATGCCCTATTTGATCAACTTGCAGCCAAAAGCAGTGATAAAGAAGGTCTCCTCACTCTAGCTAAAGAAATCATTAGCTTGAACCAAGAACTCCGTTCAAAAGCAAGTGAAACTAATAGCCAATCTAAGTCTGAGAAAGACAGTGAAACAGATGCTTCTAAACCAACAGAAAAGCAAGCACAAAGTGAGTCTGAGCTAAGTGCTCAACCAAACGAATAAAAAGAAAGGCGAAGTAGCTAAGCTACCTCGTCTTTTTAGTCTTTATAAGATACAATGCCAATGATGGTATCCACCGCACGCTCCATGGTCTGAAGGCTGACGTATTCAAAACGTCCGTGCATGTTTTCACCTCCAGCAAAGATATTTGGAGTTGGAATACCCATAAAGGAAATCTTAGAGCCATCAGTCCCACCACGAATTGGTTCGATAATAGGCGTAATCCCTAGATCTTCCATAACAGTCTTAGCAATAGTAATAGGTGTCATGTCTTTCTCAATGACTTCCTTCATATTGTAGTACTGGTCTGTCAGAGTCAAGCTAACGCGATCATTCCCAAGCTCTTGATTCATCTTATCCGCAATAGACTGCATAGCCGCTTTACGAGCTTCAAAGGAATCCTTTTCAAAGTCACGAATGATGTAGCTTGCACGCGCCTCCTCGACACTACCTGTCACATCCATAAGATGATAGAAACCTTGGTAACCGTCTGTCAATTCAGGTCGGTCATTCTCTGGAAGTTGATTATGAAAATCAATCGCTAGCTGAAGGGCATTGACCATCTGTCCTTTAGCAGTACCAGGGTGAACATTGCGCCCTTGGAAATGAAGCTCAGCAGCAACGGCTGAGAAAGTCTCGTACTGAAGTTCTCCTAGCGGACCACCATCAACAGTATAGGCAAAGTCAACGTCAAAGTCATCTGCATCAAATTTATTAGCACCAACGCCAATTTCTTCATCTGGTCCAAAACCAACTCGAATCTCACAGTGTTTGATTTCGGGATGAGCAGTCAGATATTCAATTGCAGTCATAATCTCAGCAATTCCTGATTTGTCATCAGCACCCAGCAAGGTCGTGCCATCAGTTGTGATAAGCGTTTGGCCTGGATATTTCTCAAGACTCTTAAAGTCAGCTGGATCTAGTTTAAATCCAGAATCTCCTAAGTCGATAGCTCCACCATCGTAATTTTTGATGACTTGCGGATTAACTCCCTCAGCATTAAAGTCAGCTGTGTCCATGTGGGAGATGAAGCCAATCTTGCGTGTCAAGCTGGGATCATTAGCTGGTAAGGTACCAATGGCAAAACCATTTGGGAGGTAGTAAACATTTTGCAGACCGACACGTTTCATTTCAGGAATAAGAACATTGGTCGCAAAATCTATCTGGCTTTGCGTACTTGGAGTAGTAGTCGAGTGTTCATCAGAACGCGTATTGACCTTAACGTAGGTCAAAAAACGATCTAAAAGGTTCGGATAAGTCATAAAAACTCCTTTTACAATCATAAAATAGAATGCAAACTTCGGAAAAACCTTATTCTGAAAATTTCATGAATTTTGAAAAAATATAATAATTCAAATTCAATAGACTTTTAAATGAAATTTTGGATATTCTAGAATAAAATATATGCATTGATATTTTATGAGATTTTTTTATTCTTTTTTCATTTTACCATAGAATAGTTTGAAAGACAAAGAAGAATCATACTCTTTTATTGATTAATATAATATAAAATTAATCATATTAATTGACACTGCGTGAACTTTATTGTACAATTATCTTGTAAATGTCCTAGATTGATATAGTAACAATATTAGTACATTCTAGTTAAGGAGAATAAAATGAACATTCGTTTCGATTTTAAGAAAGTTCAAATTATTGCGCGCCGTTTAGTTACACTGTTAGCTATTCTCTTTTTGTGTGCTCCGATAAGCCTGTTAAATGCTGATTCTACTACAGAACCTCAGACAACCCTTCATAAAACAATTACTCCGATATCGGGACAGGATGACAAGTATGAGTTGTCATTGGATATCACGTCCAAACTGGGAACGGAGACCCAAACGGATCCCTTGGATGTTGTTTTAGTAGCAGACTTATCTGGAAGTATGACTTATCAGGATGTCAACTCCTCTAATGGGGCTTTGATTAGTCGGCTTCAAGCTCTGAAAAATACACTCCAAGGCGAAAACGGTCGTCGTGGTTTGATAGATACAATCCTTTCAAACTCTAACAACCGTTTATCAATTGTTGGATTTGCTGGGAAAATAGATAACCAACGTTACAATAGTTATTATCAATGGCCAGCTTGGGCGGGGTACTTTTCTGGTATTTCCTCTCATGATGATGCTAAGACAGTATTAAACTGGAGCAATGATGTTCAAGGAGCCAAAAGAATGGTTTCTAGAATGTCTGTTGATAATAGTGGTGATTCGATTGGTTACGAAGGAGGAATAGGTACAGGTACAAATATTGGAGCAGGACTTCAGTCAGCAACAGAATTACTTCAGTCAGCCAGATCAAGTGCAAAAAAGGTTGTTATTCTTTTGTCAGATGGTTTTGCGAACATGTACTACGATACTAGAGGCTATACGATCTACAATTGGAGCAATAATGATGGTGTAACAGAAATAGCTCCATCGTGGTATCAAACCAATCTAAACACGTTTACTGAAACAGTTTCTGGTTATCTTGCTCCCAAGATTGATGGATTTTATTCTATCAAATTCCGCTACTCTAATAGTACAGATAGTATTTCTAAACTAAAAGAGTACATTGGTAGTTATAATTCTTCCATTCCAAACGAAATATTATCCGCTAACAATGAAAGGGAATTGAGAGAACAATTTAAGGAAATCACCAAGAAAATCCTTCCCCTAGCTGTTCACCATGTGACCATCAAGGATGTTTTGTCCAAATATGTTCAACTTCTTCCCGATAACAGTTCAAATATTCGAGTTGTAAAAATCGAAAACGATAAAGAGGAAACCTTGGGATCAGATAAGGTTACGCTGGAAACAAGGAAGAATGAAAATGGTCTGGTCGAAGTAACAGCAAAATTTAATCCTAACTACATTCTTGATGATGGTGTGAAGTACGCCCTCAAATTCACTGTTACATCAAGTCAAGAAGCTCTAGATGCCATTGCTGGTGATAAGAAGATAGAGGCTGGTGATGCTGAGGGTTCTGATGTCAATAAACTCTACTCCAATAAAGGGGCCAATGTCACTTATTCCTATGGAATAGGCACCTCCCAAACCAAGACCAAAGAATACTCTGACAACCCAACCTTTAAGCCTTCAGATCCATTAACGGTACCAGTGGAAGTTGAATGGCAAGGTGTGACGGGGGCGAGAACTGTTATTACAGCTGATCAACCGAGTAATGTTGAACTGAAACTGGTTCAAAAGAACAAGAACGGAGGTTCTGACAATCAAGAATATCGAAAGACCAATGTGACTGTTGAAAAAAATAAATCTAATGAAACGAGGAACTTTGAAAAGGTTGCCAAAGGATATCAATACGATATAATTGCACCGGACGTCCCCGCCTTTACCAAAGAAATAAAAAATGTTGGTACAGAATCTAAACCATCCTTTAAGGTAATCTATAAACAATTGCCAAGTCTGACGATTAAGAAAGTGTTGGAAGCTGAAAATAACTTGAACAAAGAGTTTTGGATTAAGGTAAAACTAACCTCTCCTGATTCTACGCCATTGAATGGAACTTTTGGTGAGATAAATGTTGTGAATGGTGAAGCGAAGATTCGTGTTGACAAACGAAAACGGTGGAAAGGTATTCTAAGCTATCTTCCTCAAGGAACTCATTACAAAGTTGAAGAAGAAGCGGCATCAACGAACGGTTACCACGTTACGTATGAGAATCAAGAGGGCGATCTGAATAAAGACGAGACCAGCACTGTTACGAATCACAAGCTTCCGAGTTTATCAGTCACTAAGAAAGTAACGGGAGCCTTTGCCAATCTATTAAAATCCTTTCAAATCACCATTAACTTAAAGGATGCTCAAAATAGACCATTGAATGGGTCCTATAGCGCAACAGTAGATAATCAAAGAACAACCCTACAATTTACTAATGGTAAATCGTCTGTTGATCTCAAGAAAGACCACACAATCAAAATTGATGGACTTCCACTCGGTAGCCATTTCACCATTGAAGAAGAAGCTAGCTCTTCTCGAGGTTATCAGATTTCCTATGAAAACAAAGAGGGAACTCTTGATTCAGATAAGGCTGCAATAGTCACTAACAATAAAAATAGTGTACCTGAGACTGGGATTGACCTCTTGACTAGTAGGCTGGTGCTAGGAGTGGTACTTCCTTTGGGACTGATCTTCTTTACAATTTTACTTGGACACCTTGTGGTGAATAGGAGGAAGTAATGCTATTAAAAAAGAAACATAAGAAACCAGTAACACAAGTCAATCGGGATAAGTCTCCGCCGAGTGTATGGGGAGATATCCTCTACTTAGTCAGTAAGCTTCTGATGGTTGGGTTTGTACTGGCCACCCTTTACTTTTTTGTCTTTGGACTATTGAGATACAATGACGATGGCATGAAACCAGCCTTAAAAGATGGCGACTTGGTTGTCTTCTATAGGTTGGATAAACGTTATTCGATTGGTGATCTGCTCGTCTATAGTTATAAGGGTAAGGAAAGAGTGGCGCGTGTCATTGCAACCGAAGGAAGTACGATCGATATAAACGAAAATGGTCTCATCATCAACGGTTCTCCTCAACAAGAGCAGGATATCTACAAAGAAACGCTACTCTATAAGGAAGGGGCTACCTTCCCAATGAAAGTCCCAGCAGGACAACTCTTTGTCCTTGGAGACAATCGAACAACGGCTGTAGATAGCCGTGCTTTTGGAACCATTCCTATACAGGATACCCATGGCAAGGTGGTAACAGTCCTAAGGCGACGAGGCTTTTGATGACAATAAATGAAAAAAGAAAATAACAAAAAGGAATTAACATGAAAAAAACATTTTTGAAAAAATTAGTTACTGCAAGTATTGCAGCTGTAACCGCCTTGTCGGTCTTTAGAGGAGTGCCAACATTTGCGGATGAAAACTCTGACGCAACCGCAATGTCCAATGGAGAAACAAATGCACAAGTATCCATTAACAAGGTGTTGAATATTGCAGAAGGAATCACTACACCTTATGCTCACTTTACCTTTACTTTTACACCTAAAACAGGTACCTCATCTAACGGGGTACTATATGAAACAATCAATTCCTCAAACGGTCAAATAGCAGATAAAACAGTAAATTATTCAGAAACAGATGTTTTGTTGAGTGGTCAAACAAGTATTAAGAAGAGCACTGGAAATATTTTTGAAAATGTGAGCTACACACACGCTGGAGAATATGTCTATACTGTTGCTGAAAAACAAAATGCGGGTTGGAAACCAATGGAAAAAGGTGGAGTTGCAATTGACTCAATGACATTTGATGATCGTAGCTATGAAATGCACGTTATTGTTAAAAATAAAAGTACCTCAGGTGTTTATATTTCATCAGTATACTTTAAACAAGTTACAACAGGATCCACTGCTAAAGTGAAGCCATCTGAAAAAGGGCCTACATACAAATATGATTTATTTACAAATATCTATCGTAAAAATGCTGGTAAGATAACAGATCCTAAAGATCCCCATCCTAATGATTCTCACCTTGGACATTATGATCCTAATGCGAAATCATTAGTAATTAAAAAAGTTGTGTCTGGAGCGACAGCAGATAAATCGAAAGATTTCACTTTCAAGCTTACTTTCACAAAAGCATCAACAGAAGAAAATAAATCCATTGTAGGACAAATTGGTAATCAGTCTAAAACATTTGAATACGGAAGAGAAATAACAATCACATTGCACCATGATCAATCCCTAGTATTTGACACAATTCCAGCAGGAACTCGTTATAAATTAGTAGAAGTTGGAACTGCAGGATATACGGCTTCAGCTGCTTATATGGAAAACGGAGTAAGTAAAAATCTAGATGGAAGAGCTTCTTCAGACTTTACTCAAAACAACATCCTTGTTGGTGAAAAACCAAACGATAACACTATCACAAATAGCTTACCAGACGTTACCCCTACTGGTCTCTTGATTGACAACCTTCCTTTCATCTTGATGATTGGTCTTGGTTTGGCTGGATTTGTTGTTTTGTCTAAAAAACGCAGACAAGCTTAGGCAACTGGTTTGACCGATGAAAATCAAGCGTGAGAAACCAAAAAGGAGTTTGTCTAGGCGTCTGGTCCTTGCTGTAGATGCATTGATGAATCATATCTTGCTCCTCTTGACAGCCTTAGTCTTTCTCTTTGGTTTCTACGCCCTTTGGGATGCCAATCAGGTTTATTCTCAGGCTTCATCAAGTGAGTATGAGGCCTATAGACCAGTGAGTACCACTGAGAAGGATGAGCTTGCTAGTTTTTCTGGCTTTCACAAGCTACAGCAAGTCAATCCAGAGGTTATCGGTTGGATCAATGTCTATGGCACCAATATCGACTATCCCTTAGTCCAAGCCAAGGACAATGAAAAATACCTGAACAAGGATTCCAAGGGAGAATTTGCAGCTACAGGAGCTATTTTCCTTGAGGCTCGAAATGAATCCAAGTTCGAAGACTTTAATACCATCATCTACGGGCACCATGTAGAAAATGGGGTTATGTTTGGAGATGTAGCAAAGTTTTCTGATAAGGAATTTTTTGACCAGCATCGCTACGGTAGTATTTACTATAATGGCGTAGAAAAAGGTCTTGAGATCTTTGAGATGCTCGAGGTGGACGCCTATGACTTTAACATCTACGATCCAGGTATTAATGGAGATAATCGGCGCCAAGAATATATCGATCACTTACTCTCGGTTGCCATCCACAAACGAGACATTACACTGGGGCCAAATGACCATATCATCCTCCTCAGTACCTGTTTCCTAGACGTTACAAATGGTAGACATATCGTAGTTGCCAAGATTACAGATACGGTTCCAAAGAACACCTTCCATACGAAAAAATCAAAACCATTCCCTTACAGTGTCTTTGATGATTCGTCGCTTGGTCGATTTCTCTCATCGATTCCTTTGTGGATATGGTACATCATCTTATTTATCTTGCTCTTGTTATTGATCTTCTTGCTCATCATCCTCTATTTGATCTTGTGTCGTAGAAGAGAAGCAAAGGAAGAAGGAGCAGATACCATTACTGACTAAACTACCAATAAAAGAGAAAGGGACAGCCTCTCTTGCTCTTTTATTTTCAAGGCTAGAAAGGAGAAAGAAGGAAATATGAAAACAAGTACGAGTCGCAAAGTTATAAAGGTCATTCTATCCCTCTTTCTAGCTTTTTTCTGTCTTTTTACAGCTGATAGAGTACTTGCGAGTGACTACGATCATTATAATCCCATTGAAAAGGATGCCAGCAGTACGGGCTTTGAAACCTTGAAGCACCTCAACAAGGATGTTTGTGGTTGGATTAGCCTCGGTGGGACCAAGGTAGACTATCCCCTCTTGCAGAGTCAGGACAATGTCAAATACCTTGACCGCAATGCTTTTGGCGATTATACTGTGTCAGGTTCTATATTCCTAGACTATCGTTTTAACCCAAACTTTACCGACTTTAACACCATCATATATGGTCACTCCATGGCTTCTGGTGCTATGTTTGGGGAGATTCAAAAATTTGCGGATCAAGATTTTTTTGAAAAGCATCGCTATGGTTCTATCTACTACAATGGTCGAGAACGTGGTCTGGAGATATTTGGGATTTTAGAAGTGGATGCTTATGATACGGAGATTTACCGAACTTTGAGTTCCAACGATGAGGAACACCAGGCCTACTATCAATATTTGCTAAGTAAAGCCAAGTACAAGCGAGATGTTTCCTTGACCTCAACGGACAAGATTGTTCTGTTAAGCACCTGTTTCCTTAATATTACCAACGGAAGGCATATCCTCTTAGCTAAAATAACGGATGCACCAGTAAAAACAGCACAGGATAAAAGTGGAGAAGCAGTAGGGACGAGCTATTTTGACCAAGGGATTCCAACGCATTGGATTTATATCCTTGCCTTTCTTCTCCTGATTATCGTTATTTTACTCCTTGTTGTTATCATCCTAATCATGAGACGAGATAGAAAGACAAAAGAATAAAAGAATAAAAGAAATAGTAGACGTCGGAAGCGTTTACTATTTTTTTCTTTCATGATAGAATAGATAGTGAAAATAATAACATAAGGATGATAACATGAAAAAAGCAATATTGATGATGACCTTTGGATCTCCAGAGGAGATTAGTTTTGAAGGAGTAGCAGAATTCTTTACAAACATTCGTCGTGGAGTTAGACCCCAAGATCACGAGATTCAGACCCTCTATGACAACTATGTCCTGATAGGTGGGACGCCCTTGCAGCGGATTACACGTGAGGAGGTTGATTTAGTCAAGGAACGTTTAGGCGAGGAGTACGGTATCTACTTTGCCAACAAATTTTCTCGTCCCTTTATTCCAGACGTGATCAAGCAGATGGAAACTGATGGTGTTGAAGAATGTATCTGCTTGATTTTGGAACCTCATTATTCTTTTTACTCAGTCATGGGGTATGAAAAGTTTCTGGAAAGCCAACAGATCCGATTTTTAGTAATTAAGGACTGGTATCAACAACAGGCTTTGCTGGACTTCTGGACTGATGAGATTAGCAAAATTTTACGAAACCATGTGGGAGAAGAATCTTTCAAGGTAATCTTTTCAGCACACAGTGTTCCCATTTTTGCCTTAGACTATGGAGATCCTTATATAGATCAAATTTTCGATAATAGCAAGCTAATCGCTGAACAACTCGGCCTAACAGCCGACCAGTATACCAATACTTGGCAGAGCGAAAGTGATATTGGAATCCCTTGGATCAAGCCAGACGTTTTAGAATATTTACGAGAACAAAAGCAACATCCCGAGCATTATATTTTTGTCCCGATTAGTTTTATCAGTGAGCACATCGAAGTCTTGTTCGATAATGATGTGGAATGTTATGAGTTGTGTCAAAAATTAGATGTCACCTACCATCGTCCACCTATGCCCAATACGGATAGCCGTTTAATTGACGCTTTAGTTGCTACTGTAAGAGCCAATGAAGACAAAGAATTTAAAGCTTTTCTCCCAGAAGAAGAAACTTTTGATGAGTTAGCACCTTCGGCAACTACCAAGGACATCATGGAGGAGACAGACGACCTTCAGATGCCAGAATTTGTCAAAAAACTCATTGAGAAAAAAGGTCGTGAAAATGTGAAGATGCCTTACTTGATTAAGAAAATGCTCGAAAAGGCTGGGAAGTTACCAAAAGAGTAAAGAAAAAGGATTTAGCTTTAAGCTAGATCCTTTATCTGTTTTATTTTTTCTCAAGAAGAGCTTTGATTTCTTGAAGAACTTCAAGTTCAGTTGGAGCAGCAGGTGCTTCCTCAACCACTTCCTCTTTCTTACGAAGGTTTTGAGCTTTTTCAATACCTTTGATAACGAAGAAAAGCACAGTACCTACAACGAGAAAGTTGATAATAGCACTCAAGAATTTACCATATGTAACACCATTCCATGCAAGCTCAGCTATGTTTTGTACTTGCGCAGCTTCCAAAGCTGGGTTCAAGAGAAGTGGAGTGATGATATCGTTAACAAATGAAGTAACGATAGCACCAAATGCAGAGGCAATGATCACACCGACAGCGAGGTCAACGACATTACCACGAAGCAAGAATTCTTTAAGATCCTTTAACATTTTCATAAATTCCTTTCCTAATTTTCTAATTTATTATATACTAAATTGTGATAAAAAGCAACTTGAACGCTCAAAGTGGTCAGTTGTTCCCTTTAAAAATATAGATTTTACTAAAAATATAGTTTAAAATGATGATCAAAATTTGTGCTAGGATAGTTTCAATCGTATTAACCCTATCTATATTAAATTCGACAAACTGGCCAATAATATCAGGAAAGGTTGTAACAAAGATATAAGTTAAAAGAACGTCAAGACCAAGTATTGAAAGACGAGCTAAGAAAAACTTAGCCAGGCGGGTTGGCCAATTCCTTCTCTCTTGTTTAAAGACAATTGTATCATTTGTGAGAAAGGCAAAGAGAATCCCGATAATATTAGCGAGGGCAGTTGCGAGGATTTCCTGGTGGCTGATATGGTAAATAACCAAACGCGATACAATAGAAACCAGAGTAGTAGCACTACCAAAAAATAGGTAGGAGAGAATCTCGTTATCAAAGAAAGCTTTTATTAGTCTTTTCATGATTTTAGTATAGCATAAAGCGGGCTAATGTGCTATACTAGTAAGGTTGATAACCTCAACCCTTGGTGCTTAGCTTCTTTCACCAAGCATATTTTACGCGGGAAACCGCCAAAGGAGAAAACATGAAAAATTTAACTGTTCGTGACATGGCAGATATTGCTATTGTTGCTGCTATTTATGTGGTTTTGACTATTACACCACCAATCAATGTTCTTAGTTTTGGGGCGTATCAGTTCCGTATTTCAGAAATGTTGAATTTCTTGGCATTTTACAACCCTAAATACATCATTGGTGTGACGATTGGTTGCATGATTGCTAACTTATTTAGTACTTTTGGTATGATTGATGTCTTTGTCGGCGGGGGATCTACTCTAGTTTTCCTTAGTCTAGGTGTTTGGCTTTTTAGCAAGTATAAGAAAGACTATTTGTTCAATGGTTTGATTCGAAAAGACCATTTCTTCTTTTCAATCCTCTTCTCCATTTCAATGATTACCATTGCAGCTGAACTTCATATCTTGACAGAAGCTCCCTTCTTTTTCACATGGTTCTCTACTGGAATTGGTGAGTTTGCATCACTTATCGTGGGAGCGATTTTGATTGGTAAACTGGGACAGCGAATCGATCTAACAAAATAAGAAGTTTATAAGCTAGATTCTTGCTAAATCTAGCTTTTTTCATTCCATAAAATTAAAAGAGAGCGCTTGACAAGAACATAGAACTATAGTATACTTTTTAGGTAAGCTGATTTAGCTCAGTTGGCAGAGCGCATCCATGGTAAGGATGAGGTCGCCGGTTCAATCCCGGCAATTAGCATGATAGAAACGAAATAACCTTGGGAAACCAAGGTTATTCTTGTACACTTGTATAAATGAAGTTAAAGCGTTTTGGCTGTTGACAAAAGTGACTCTATCTAGTAGAATAGTAGATGCGATGAGTCGATAGGTAGTCTTCGGACTACTATTGAGCATAAGGAGGTCATAACGCAGGAGCGGACCTTGATGAGTTGTGTGAACCTGCTCATCACATGAAGATGCCTCTTAGTCCCTGGTCAATGACTGGGGATTTTTTATTTTCAGAAAATATAACCCAAAAATGCTTTTCAATTTTTGGAAAAAGTAGTATAATACATCTATTATAGAAATTTTTAGAAAATTCCGAAAGAGGTTATTTATGGGATATACAGTTGCTGTAGTTGGCGCGACAGGTGCTGTCGGAGCTCAGATGATAAAAATGTTGGAAGAATCATCACTTCCTATTGATAAAATTCGTTACCTTGCTTCTGCACGTTCAGCAGGCAAGACTTTGAAATTTAAGGACCAAGATATTACGATTGAAGAAACGACTGAGACAGCTTTTGAGGGTGTTGATATTGCACTCTTCTCAGCAGGTGGTTCGACATCAGCTAAGTATGCACCATACGCAGTTCAAGCTGGGGCAGTAGTAGTAGATAACACATCTTATTTCCGTCAAAATCCAGATGTTCCTTTGGTTGTTCCAGAGGTCAATGCTCATGCACTTGATGCCCACAACGGAATCATTGCCTGCCCTAACTGTTCAACAATCCAAATGATGGTGGCTCTTGAGCCTGTTCGTCAAACATGGGGCTTGGATCGTATCATCGTTTCAACTTACCAAGCAGTCTCTGGTGCAGGTATGGGAGCGATTCTTGAAACACAACGTGAACTTCGTGAAGTCTTGAATGATGGTGTGAATCCACGTGATTTGCATGCGGAAATCTTGCCTTCAGGTGGTGACAAGAAACACTATCCTATCGCCTTTAACGCTCTTCCGCAAATCGATGTCTTCACAGACAATGATTACACTTACGAAGAGATGAAGATGACCAAGGAAACGAAGAAAATCATGGAAGATGACAGCATCGCAGTGTCTGCAACATGTGTTCGTATTCCAGTCTTATCAGCTCACTCTGAGTCAGTTTATATCGAAACAAAAGAAGTGGCCCCAATCGAAGAAGTGAAAGCAGCTATCGCAGCCTTCCCAGGTGCAGTTCTTGAAGATGATGTAGCTCATCAAATCTATCCACAAGCCATCAATGCAGTTGGTTCACGTGATACCTTTGTTGGTCGTATCCGTAAAGACTTGGATGCAGAAAAAGGAATCCACATGTGGGTTGTTTCAGATAACCTTCTCAAAGGTGCTGCCTGGAACTCAGTTCAGATTGCAGAAACGCTTCATGAACGTGGATTGGTTCGTCCAACAGCTGAGTTGAAATTTGAATTAAAATAGTCATATCGTTTAGGAGTTCAGATGAACTCCTTCTTTGAAATAGAGAGGTGTTTCTCAT
>PPYF01593275.1_pt1 | contig 31978 bp, 41 predicted proteins | sample 1559871 | NCBI WGS metagenome assembly PPYF01 (sample SAMN08240021, study PRJNA423297) | Human gut metagenome, whole genome shotgun sequencing project.
CTTTTGTTCGTTCTGTTTGTTCATTTTTGTAATCTCCTGTTATGTTCTAGGTTCATTCTATCAAAATGATTTCCTATGTCAAGTACAGAGCCCTCACAGCTGTCATTTTCCTCCTGCGAATACATTATCCGAATATTCCATCATCCATGCCCTCCTCAGCTTCTTCAGATAATCCCGATACCCGGCCTTTTTCACCGCTCCCTCTGTTACAATCTCCACCTCACCCAGAACCTTTCCCTTTAATTCATACCGGAGAACTCCGGCTTTTTCTCCCTCCTCTACCGGCGCTTCCATGGCATCTGGAAGCATCAGCTTTTTCTCCACCTGTGAAAAATCCTCTCCGTTTAAGCTAAGATAGGAAAATTCTCCCTGGTAAGACAAGGGAACGAAATCCTCGATTCCATCTGTTACTGCCATAAGAGGAAGCTTTGGCATTTCCTGATCCTCATACAACCTGCAGCTGGCATACCCATAATTTAAGAGAGCCTGAGCATCTGCAAACCTTGCCTTATAATCCGGAGCCGCCATGACAGCGGCAATCAAGCGGATACCATCCTTTTCCGCAGTAGCAGACAGACAGTATTTTGCCAGAGAAGTCGATCCTGTTTTCAGTCCTGTTACCCGGTAATTGGCAGGCATTTTCAGCAGCCTGTTTGTATTGGAAAGCCCGAACTCCTTTGTTCCCTGTTTGGTTACATGTGTGATCGTATCCATCCAGATTGTTGAATAATCGTGAATCTGAGGGTATCTGGTAATCAGCTCCCGGGACATAAGCGCAATGTCTCTGGCTGTGGTCAGATGCGAAGGATCTTCCGTCAGTCCGCAGCAGTCCACAAAATGAGTTCCTGTCATTCCCAGCCCTGCTGCCCGCTCATTCATCCTCCGGACAAACTCTTCCTCCGAACCTGCTATGTATTCTGCCATGGCAACCGACGCATCGTTTCCTGATGCAATTACAATACACTTAATCAGAGTTTCCACAGTCTGGAGCTCCCCCTCCTCCAGAAACACCTGGGAACCGCCCATGGATTTTGCATAAGCGCTGGTAACAACCTCATCTGTCATTTTGATTTTCCCCTCATCGATGGCATCAAAAATCAGAATCAGTGTCATAATCTTTGTAATGCTGGCCGGACTTCTCTGTTCATCTGCCTGCTTTTCATAAATAATCTGTCCGGTCGATGCCTCCATTAAAACTGCGCTGGGGGCAGAAATCTCCGGTCCGGAAACGGCTTCTGTATTTGTTTCCATGGCAGTCTCTGCTCCTGTACCAGCGGCCTTCTCTGCCCCTGCACCGCCGCCATTCTCTGCCCCTGCACCAGCGGCCTTCTCTTCCCCTGCACCAGCGGCCTTCTCTTCCCCTGCACCAGCAGCCTCTGCGCCATCCGCCTTCCCTTCCACGGCGAAAACAGTCCCTGCCGAGACTGGCATTTCCAGCCGCGGCTCTTTATTCCACCAGCCCCCGCCTGCCCCTTCTGTTCCTGCCAATACGAGACATAATGCCAGCAATATTTCTTTCATAGCCATCTCTCCCTGAATACTACCATCTATAAGATCAGTCTATGGCAGGCAGAAAGAATCTATGTTCCTCTCAGGCAACATCTGGCTATTTGCCCTTTTCTATGCTATGATAGAGGCAGGATTATATCTGGACTCTATCTGAGTCTGGTACAATCACTTACAGCATATTTTATCCCTGCACCAGTCTTCTGGCTGCAGCTTCAGATTACATAGAAATGAGAGGATATTATGATACCATACAATTCAGAAGAACGCGCTCGCTGGAGAAAACGCAGACGCACCATCCGGCGCATTACTGTCGCTGCAGAATGTCTGGCCATTGTTGCCATTCTGGCTGCAGGCGCTATGTTTATCGGAACAAAGATCAAAAATGCTTCCGGAAACAGTCAGAATTCTGCCTCTGGAGCAGCCACCGCCTCCAATCAGGCCCAAACGGAAGCAGCTCACTCTCCAGAAGGCATCCCTTCCGGTTCTCAGCAAAGTCCGGCATCCCCAGAAGAAACCACCTCAGAGACACCGGCTCAGAGCCTTCTTTCCCAGGCTTCTGCCCTGGCTGCCGGGTATGATTACGACAAGGCCATTTCCCTGCTTCAGGAGGATTCTCAGATGGCATCCCTTCCGGAGGTCCAGTCTGCGATTGCCCAGTACGAAACGATCCGTCAGTCCCTGGTTCGAACTCCTATCAGCAAAGTGACCCATGTGTTCTTTCACTCCCTGGTTGTCGATCCTGCCAAGGCCTTTGACGGCCAGTCAGATCAGGACGGCTACAATCAGGTTATGACTACCGTAGAGGAATTTAAAAAGATACTCCAAACCATGTACGATAAGGGCTACGTTCTGGTTCGCCTTCACGATCTCGCCTACGAAACCACAGATGAAACAGGAAAAACTGTGATGAAGGCCGGAGACATCATGCTGCCAGAGGGAAAACTTCCCTTTGTCATGTCTCAGGATGATCTCTGCTACTATCCCTATATGGACGGAGACGGATTCGCCTCCCGGATTGTGATCGGAGCGGACGGAAAGCCTACCTGTGAAATGATTCTCGATGACGGTACCTCTGTTACCGGCTCCTATGACCTGGTTCCCATTTTGGAGGATTTTATCCAGGAGCATCCTGATTTTTCCTACCGTGGCGCCCGGGCAGTTCTCGCATTTACCGGTTACGAGGGAATATTGGGATATCGGACTGCTGCCTCCTATGCAGATTCTCCTACCTATGAACAGGATCGCCAGGAAGCCGCAAAGGTTGCCCAGTGCTTAAAAGATCACGGCTGGGAGCTGGCCTCACACAGTTGGGGACATCTGGATCTGGGCACTGTCGAATGGGATCGCTTCAAAACAGATACCGATAAATGGGAGACAGAAGTAGACTCTCTAATCGGGCCTACGGACATTATTCTTTACCCATTTGGCGCTGATGTGGGAGACTGGCACCCCTACACTGCAGAGAATGAGCGGTTTACCTATCTGTATCAGGCCGGATTCCGGTATTTCTGCAACGTGGACTCCAACCAGTACTGGGTACAGCTTGGGGACACCTTCCTGCGCCAGGGACGACGCAATCTGGACGGCTACCGTATGTGGAAGGATATAACTGCCGAGGATCCCTCTCACAGAAAGCTGGAGGATCTGTTCCACGCAGAGGATGTTTTTGATCCTGCCCGCCCCACTCCGGTACCGGATATGTAACAGCTTCACAAATTGAAAGCGGCTGCTTCAAAGATGATTTTCCACCTATGAAGCAGCCACTCCTTTTTCTATATCAGATCGGCTCGATTTGAATCACTGTCCTTCCTTATCTCAGGCCCCTCTCCTCCAGATAATGGAGGATCACATTGACTGTTCCGTCAATGCCCAGCCGCGCCGTATTCAGCATCAGATCGTAGTTTCCCACATCCTCCCAGCTTCGTCCCGTATAATATCTGTGATAGTCCCGCCGTTCTTTATCAATCCGTTTGATATTTTTTATCAGATCCTTTTCCTCATACAAATGCTTCTCCTGGATTCTTGCTTCCCTTGCCTCCATATCTGCATAGAGAAATACACGAACCAGTCCCTCTTCTCCTTCCAGCACATAATCTGCACACCGGCCAATAAAAACGCAGGATTCTGCTGCCGCCAGCTTTCTGATTACCTCAGACTGAAAACGGAAAAGGTTATCCGCAGAATATTCTTGTCGTAGCAGTGTACGCCAAGCTTTTCTGCCAGCTTCTTTCCCACCTCACTGCCGCCGCTTCCATACTGTCTGCCAATGGTTACAATCCGTTTCCTGTTCTCCATAAAGCGCCTCCTTTCCGGCACAGCCTGACTGATGTTTTGTCTCTGACATAATACAGCCAAGACTTTTCAAGGTTCTGCTTCCTTTCACTCTCTGTGAATATCTTTATTTTATCATCTGTATTTCCTGAATGCAAGGCAGACCGCCTTCCTTTTCTACTTTTCCCTTTCCTTCACCATAAACGTCGGATATCCGGCTGCTCTCAGCGTTTTTTCCATCCACGCCGCATGATCCAGATTCAGATATGCGCCTACCCTCACCTTAAACCAGCCGTCCTCCGCCACCAGAAAGGCCGGATATTCCTCCTCCTTCAGCTGTTCTGCCAGACGCTCTGCCTCCTGTCTGTTCTTGTAAGCTCCCACCTGAATCTGATAATAAGCCGGACCGTCTGCCTCCAGCTTTACCGCTTCCAGAATTCCGTCTGCAATAGCCTGGGCAACCTTCTGGAAATTCTGATCAAAAAATCGGTTATCCTGCTCATGATCCAAAAATCCGGCTTCCACCAGCACTGCCGGCATTTTTGTTTTTCGCAAAACAATCAATCCCGGACGTTCCATCACCCCCAGATCCTTCCAGCCCATTTCCGTCAATTTTTTATTAATTTCTGATGCCATCAGCTGGGCTGCTCCTCCGTTATCATAGATCAGAGTCTGAATTCCAGATGCTGTCCCTGGAACCGGCATGGCATTTCTGTGAATAGACAGAAAATAATCCGAATCCTGGTAATTTGCCATTTCTGCCTTCTCCCCTGGCGTATGATAGCGGTCTGTAACCCGGGTATAGGATACGTCCATTCCATTTTCTGTCAAAATCTGTCCTACTGCCAGCGCCAGCCGCAGGGTATCTGTTTTTTCTTCCCGTCCCTGAAATACAGCTCCTGGATCCTGTCCCCCATGACCTGCATCAATTACAATACTGACCTTATCTGCCATTGCGATCAAAAATGCTCCTTTTCATACAATTCTAATATACTGTATGAAAAAGGAGCAAAAATGGAACTTAATTCTCCTGTACATCCACGCCGCGCGGTCCCACATGGGTAGAAAATACAATCTGGGTACTGGTCTTTCCAAACTTCTGAAGCTGGCCAATAAAAACATCCAGCTCCATAGTGCTGTGAAAAGCTACCTTGAGAATCATGGAATAATCCCCGGTAACACAGCTGCACTCCAGAATATTCGGCACGCTTTCCGCATAAGCATAAAACTTTGGCTTGTCATCCGGTACTACGTTCAGATTAATAAACGCAATAATGTGATATCCCAGCTTCATGGGATTTACCTGAGCATGATAACCGGAAATAATTCCGTCCTTTTCCAGCTTTTCAATCCGCGCTGAAACAGCCGGAGATGATAAAAATGTATTTTCTGCAATAGTTTTCAGTGAAGTTCTTGCATTATCCTGCAGCAGCCTTAAAATCTTTCTGTCAATATCATCCATACTGTCGTTCCTCCCCGTTCCCTCTTCTTCTGTTTCTATAGATTGCTGAGGCTGAGCACCATCTGAGCAGTTTCTACTATATTGGTTCCACTGTCCATACTGCACTTCTGCATATATCGGTGAGCCTCCTCCTCTGTCATTCCATTGCGCTCCATTAAAATACTTTTCGCCTGCATTAACAGGCTCTGCTCCTCTTCGCTCCTCTGCCGCAGCTGGCGCTTCATCCGCTTTTTCCGCCGTGCCTGGGCCTGAACCATCATCTCTAAGGTACTGAGAAGATCGTTTACCTTTAAAGGCATGGGAAGGCACACCACATCCTCTGGCATCTGAGATGTCCATTTGCTGGGAGATGAAACCATCAGCATGGAAAACTCTGCGCTCAGACAATCATGAAGCTCTGAATAAATCATATCTGCCAGCCGATACCCACACACCAGAATTCCGCCGTTTAACTCCTCGGTCTGGGCAAGAGTCTGAGCTCCGGAGGTGCAGACTGCGACAACGTCAAATCCGTTTTTCACAAGTATTCTTTTTATATTTTTTGCATCCTCCAGCTTGGAAAATGCCACGATTACGTTAGCCAACCTCTCACCTCCAGAACAGGAAATCCGGATCCCTTCTAAGCAGTCTGATGCTTAAAACTTATACAGGTATTCCTCTACCTCCCAGTCTGTCACTTCAGCCCGGAACTTTTTCCACTCTGCACTTTTCGCTGCCAGATATTTGGTATATACATGATCACCCAGAACCTTTCTGACAAAGGAGCTGTGTTCAAATGCTTCCAGGGCCTCTCCCAGAGTCTCCGGCAGCTGCTCAATCCCAAGAGCATCCATCTGTTCCTCTGTCATGGCAAAAAGATTGACATCCACACTTTTGGGCGGTTCCATTTCCTGCTTGATTCCATCCAGTCCTGCTGCCAGACAGGATGCCAGGGCCAGATAGGGATTAACTGCCGAATCAGGGCAGCGCAGCTCAATCCGGGTATTGCTTCCCCTGGTACAGGGAATACGAATCAGAGCGCTTCTGTTGGCTGCCGCTGACCAGGTCACATACACCGGGGCATCATATCCCGGAACGAGACGCTTGTAAGAATTGACCAGAGGATTGGTCAGCATGGTTATTTCCTTCATGTGGGCAAGAATCCCTGCCATAAACTGATATGCTATCCGGCTGAGTCCCAGACCATCCGTTTCGTCAATAAAAACATTGTGACCTGACTGGTCTGCCAGAGACATATTAATATGCATACCTGAGCCATTAATTCCAGCCTTTGGCTTTGGCATAAAAGTAGCGTGAAGCCCATGACGCTTTGCAATCGTCTTCACCGCCATTTTAAAGGTCATAATATTATCTGCAGCAGTCAGTCCGTCCATGTATTCCAGATCAATCTCATGCTGGGCCGGAGCCAGCTCATGGTGAGACGCCTCCACAGCAAACCCCATCTCCTCCAGATTCAGAACAATATCACGACGTACATTCTCTGCCATATCTACCGGGCCCACATCAAAATACCCGGCCATTTCCCTGGTGTCTGTAGAGGGTCTGCCGCTCTCATCTGTGTCAAACAGGAAAAATTCACATTCCGGGCCCACATGGAAGGTGTATCCCATTCTCTCAGCCTCTTTCAGAACCTTCTTCAGCACATACCGGGGATCGCCCTCAAACGGTTCCCCGTTGGGACGGTAAACGTCACAAATCAGGCGGGCAACCTTTCCCTGCTGCGGCCGCCAGGGGAATATCTCAAAGGTATTATAATCCGGATACAGATACATATCCGATTCCTCAATCCGAACAAATCCGTCTATGGCAGAGCCGTCAAATATGCACTGATTATCCAGCGCCCGTTCCAGCTGACTGGCGGTAAGAGCCACGTTCTTCAGCATACCAAACATATCCGTAAACTGCAGACGGATAAATTCTACATCCTCTTCCTCCACAATCCGGATAATATCTTCCCTACTGTAATTCTTCATTGCTTCCTTCTCCCTTCTTCTCTCAAAGGACTTTTTCCAAAGGGGCGGCACCCATTTAACGTAAAAGAGGGTGCCCATAAGGCCATTTTTACAACGGCTATTATGCAACACCCTCGTTCCATACGATGATAATATCAGTTTCACTCCGGTTTGTCAATCCGGAGATTCCTCTTTGTATGCAGAGATTCTCCCTTATCTTCAGGGATTTTTCTTTCTCACCTTCAGTCTGCTGTATTTCAGGTAATATACTGCAAATAATATCGTAGTAATCACCCAGGTCAGCGGATAGCTGAACATAATCGTAAAAATATTCCGATCAAGAGGAACTGCAATCAAAATCCACCCCACCCGCAGGGCACAGACTCCTACGCAGCACAGCATCATGGGAATCCAGCAGTCTCCCACTCCCCGCAGAGCGCCGGACAAAATCTCAATCGCCACATAGGTCACATAAAATCGGGAGAGATACCGCATCATATCAATCCCAATGGAAACTACCTCCTTGTCCGTTGTAAACAGCTCATAGGCATAAATTCCCCAGTTATAAATCAGAACAGACATCAGAGCAGAAGAGATAACCGTCATCTTCATACAGCTTCTTACACCCTTGTGAACACGGTCAGTTTTTCCTGCACCATAGTTTTGTCCTACAAATGTGGTAATCGCAATTCCAAAGGAGTTGACCATCATCCAGAATACGGCATCTATTTTACTGTAAGCCGCCCATGCAGCCACCGTATTGGTTCCCAGGGAATTGATTCCCGCCTGGATAATCACATTGGAGGATCCGTACATCACAGACTGCAGACCTGCGGGAAAGCCAATTCGGACAATCCGTTTCAGCATTCTCTGATCCAGTCGGACCTGCTTCCACTCCAGACGATACATATCCTGTGCACGCATCAGACAGATGCATACCAAAACAGCGCTGAGCAGCTGAGACAAAATCGTCGCAATAGCCGCTCCCTTAACTCCCAAACCGCACATTACCACCAGGAGAATATCCAGTGCAATATTAATCAGACAGCTAAACATCAAAATATGAAGAGGGCGCTTGGAATCTCCCACTGCTCTCAAGATCGCCGCTCCTGTATTGTAAATCAGGTTTGCAACCATTCCTGCAAAATAAATCCTCAGGTACTCTACAGAAAGCCCTACTACATCCTCCGGTGTCCCCATAGCCGTAAGCATAATGGGCGCAAGGGGAATTCCCACTGCCGTCATTACCAGGCCCGACACGACACTAAAGGCCACTGCCGTGTGAACCGCATACCCTACCATCTCCGGACGCTTTGCCCCATAATACTGGGAAATAATAACCGAAGCACCTGAGGAAAGGCCTACAAAAAATCCTACAATCATCTGAGTCAGCATTCCTGTAGAACCGCCAACCGCAGACAATGCCTCCTTGCCCACAAATCGTCCTACAATCATGGCATCTGCCGCATTATACAGCTGCTGAAAAAAAGTACCGAACAGAATCGGAAAGAAAAACAGCAACAGCTGCTGCCAGATAACCCCCTCTGTGATTGGATTCTGGATCTCATTCTTTTTGCTCATAACACCCCGTTTTAATCCTTTCTCCTGTCGTAATCTATATGCCGCAAAACTGATCATCTAAATGTACTATATCCTATTTCCCTCTGCCGGTCAAGCATCTCATCTACCCAAACCGGCCGCCTGTCCGGCACCCGGAATTTTACTCAATAAGTAAATGAAAATTAAAGAAATATTAAAGCATTTATTACCGAAACCCTTATAAATCAAGGTTTTTTCAAAAAATGTGTCGCTAATTTGTCGCTAACGTACACAATTGAATTAAATTTAATTCAATTCATTTCAGCTTAATTTTTCAGCCCCTTGCCAGGTCGTGTGCTCATCCTTTGAAAATCCTTTCACCGTCTATTATCATGTATTATAATAGGCAAAATTATCGTCTATTTTTGTGTACTTTTACCATTTACCAATCGTCTATTATCGTGTATAATTAAGACATAACAAAGAGATGAATAAAAAGGAGGTTTCGAGGTGGCTAACTACGGAGACAATGGTTATATCAATTTCTCCAGGCTCTGGGAGCTGATGGAAAGGAAAAACGTCAACAAGCAGTGGCTCCGTGACAACGGTATCCACTCAAATACGGTAGCAAAGCTCACGAAGAACGGAAATGTTACCTGTGAAGTAATCTGCAATCTGTGCCGGCTGCTTGAATGCCAGCCGGGAGACATTATGGAGTATAAGGGTTAAATAAGAAGAAAAGGAGAATTACAATGAAGAAATTTTTACATTATGGGAAAGAAATCACAGTTCAGTGGGGCGAAGAATCCTTCGTGTACACTTTAAAACGCAAAGGTGTGAACTTCGTGGAACTGCCTATCATCATTCCGGAAATCAAAGGTTCCTATGTAGTTAAATATGAATTTGATAGAAAAGAAAAATATGCATACATTGTTCCTGGAACCGAAATGGAAATAATCTATACCATGGAACAAATTCCGGACGATTGTGATTTCTACAAAATTGCAATTGATGAAACCAGACAAAGCAAAGGAGAAGATCCGATGCAGATGAAAACCAGGGCGGCAATGATGACTGAAATTGCAATCCGGAACGTAGACAGTAGACAGGATCCATTTGCAGATTTCGAAGAGGATCACAAAGAAGACTACAATGCAGTATACAATGAATTGATCCGTATCGGCTGCCCCATCTGGGAAATCGAGGAAATGGACCATCACGACATCGATGAAAACTGGATTCAGAAAGTGAAAAATTCTCAGAAATAAATTTATCGGCCCGGATTCTTCAGGGCCATGAAACCGGGAGGGAAAGTAATGAAATACTACGGAACGTATGCTTGTGGTCACGAAGGCGTTGTTGAGATTTATGGGCCGAGTAAGGACAGGGAGTGGAAAAAGGAAAATGAATTTTCTCGCCCGTGCCCGGAATGCAGAGAACGGGCCAGACAGCAAGAAAGAGACATCGCAAACAAAAAGGCAGCGGAAGCAGCTACAGAGATGGGCCTTCCAAAATTGACCGGAACAGAAAAACAAGTAGCATGGGCTACGACCATCAGAAATGACTTAATTAATTCAGTGAATGAAGCATTGCAGAAGAACCCTGACAGAAAAATCACTGTGGCAGAATCTAAAATTATTGACATCAATGATTGGGGACATGCTTTTGATGCGCTTGTGGCTGAAAAAACAACAGCTAAATTCTGGATTGATAATCGCGAAGAAAGGGGCCTCGGAAAACAAATCATCGAAAAATGCAAAGATATGTTTTTTGGTGTCCCAAAAGAAGTACAGGAAGAAATAGAGGAAACTGTTGTTGTTGCTCCAGAAGATCCTAAAAAGACTGGAGTTGTAAAAATCGAAATCAAAAACGATTACGTTAAAATCTTTTACCCAAAAGATTCTGATTTCCGCGAAATTGTAAAAGAAAAGGAATATTCTTGGTCTGGCACTGCTTGGGAATTCAAAAAAACCTCTACCAGCGGAGAATTGATAGATAGAGCTGCAGAGCTTGGGAATGCATTGCTCGCAAACGGATTCACAGTCCAGTTTCCTGACGAGGAGACCAAGAATCTCGCCATCAGCGGGACTTTCGAGCCTAAATATGATAATTGGATTCTTTTAAACAAGTCCACAGGAAAGCTTTCAATTGTTTGGAAGGGATACAATGACTTCCTTTTCCAGAAATCAAAATTACTCCCTGGAGCCAAATGGAATAATGGATCTGTATTGGTTTCAGCGGAATTTTACCGCGAAGTTGAAGAATTTGCGCAGCTCATGGGTTTTAGATTTTCCCAGTCAGCCATTGAAGCTATCGAGAAATATAAAGCAACAGAAGAATGTTATGAACAAAAAAAAGTTCAGGAAGTAACTTCCGAATCCATTGATTATGAAGAAAAACTTAGAACTGTCCTCGAAAAAGAGGGGGTAATTGAAGATCTTGTCGATGATTAAGTTGAGCAACCAGCTTCTTCCGCATCAGATGGAAGCTGTTGAAAAGTTAATAAAATTGAAAGTCGGTGCTCTGTTTATGGAGCAGGGCACTGGAAAAAGCATTACAACATTTGAAATAGCCCGAAGAAGATACCTTGCTGGAAAAATAGATTCAGTAATATGGTTATGTCCATGTTCTGCAAAGGGGAATATAAAACGGGAAATCATAAAGCACTGCCCCAAAGAAATGCACCATCTTTTTATAATCTGCGGAATCGAAACCCTTAGTACAAGTATGCGCGCACTCTCTTTTCTCTCGCTATATGCAGAAAATCATAAATGTATGATGGTAGTGGATGAGGGTTTGCTGGTAAAAAATCCTAAAGCATACCGGACGCAGCACATAACCGACCTGGCAGGTAAATGCCCGTATCGCATAATTTTGAACGGTACTCCAGTATCACGTAATGAAGCTGACCTTTTTTCTCAATTTTATTTGCTAGACTGGAGAATTTTGGGATACCGGAGTTATTGGAGTTTTGCTGCCAATCACATAGAACTGGATGAGTATGGGAAAATTCACAAGATTTTGAATGCCGATTTCCTCGCCAAAAAAATTTCTCCATATGTATTCCAAGTAAGAAAAAACGATTGCACTTCTCTCCCACCCAAAAATTATCAAACCGAATTCTTTAGATTAACAAAGGAGCAGGAAGAAATATATGACGCAGCCGCAGATATACTGATGATGCAGCTCGACGAATGGAAGCCCGAAACAGTGTATCGATTGTTTTCTGGTCTCCAAGCTATTATATCAGGCAAAAAGTTGGATTTTAAAAGAAACGGCGCACAATTTGAAGCAGTTGAATTTTTTAATAACCCGCTGGACAATCCCAGGATTCAACTACTGCTGGATATTGTTCCTAAAAACGAGAAATGTATTATATTCTGCCGGTATCAATCTGAAGTAGATCAGATATGCAGAATTCTTCCAGGCTGTGTCCGTTTTGATGGACAGATTTCCATCAAACAGCGAGATCATGCATTGAAAGAATTTTCCGGCGATAAACCTTATCTTGTAGCTAATCGCGGGTGCGCCGGATACTCGCTCAACCTCCAGTTTTGCCGTAACATTATCAATTATTCTAATGACTGGGATTTAGGGACCAGGCTCCAAAGTGAGGATCGTGTTCATCGAATTGGGCAAAGCAAAAATGTGAATATTACAGATATATGCGCATATGAAACTTTGGATGAGCGGATTTTATCATGTTTGAATCGGAAAGAAGGGCTGCTTGATTCTCTGAAAAGCGAAATTTCAAATACTGAAATTCTCAAAAAAGAAGTTAAAAAGTTTATTTACGGAAGCAGGTATGAGCATGAAATTTTTGACTGTTCTGAATTGGAGGTTGTTACATAAATGCAAAAAATGTATATAAACGAAGATGTATACACCGCATTCTGTAAGCGAATGGATTACATTTTTAGTGAGTTCGACAATATCTATGTCAGCTTCTCCGGCGGGAAGGACTCTGGTACTCTCCTGCAGCTGGTGTTCAAATATATGGAAGACAACGGAATCAACAAAAGAATCGGTATTTTCCATCAGGATTTCGAAGCGCAGTACAAAAAGACAACAGAATTTGTGGAACGCATCTTCCAGAGCCATGAAGATAGAGCTGATTTGTACTGGTCATGTATCCCAATGCAAGTCAGAACCGCATTAAGCAACTATGAAATGTATTGGTATACATGGGATCCTGATAAAAAAGATGCTTGGGTTCGGAAAATGCCAGATCATCCGTATGTATATACCTTGGAAAATAATGATTTTGATTTTTACGAATATAAAATGATGGAAGAATCGTTTTATAAGCGGTTTAGCAAATACTACCATCAAAAGCATGGTGGAGGGAAAACCTGTGCGCTTGTAGGCATCCGCTGCGACGAATCTCTGCATAGATACTCAGCCATCGTAAATAAACGCTACGGATATAATAACACGCCATGGATTACGAAGCAGTATAAGGACATCTACTCCGCAGCACCTATTTATGACTGGAGGGTTGAGGATGTCTGGACTGCCGTTGGAAAGTTTGGTTTCGACTATAACAGGCTGTATGATTTGTACTACAAAGCTGGTCTCACACTTGACCAGATGCGAGTTGCATCCCCGTTTTTAGACCAGGCAAAAGAGTCCCTGGAATTATACCGAAGAATCGAGCCGGAAACGTGGATAAAGCTTCTTGGACGGGTACAGGGCGCGAATTTTGGAGCCATATACGCCAAAACAAAAGCAATGGGATACAAAAACATTACTCTCCCAGAGGGCATGACCTGGAAAGAGTACACATTCTTTCTTTTGGATACTCTTCCCGAAAATGTAAGGAACCAGTACCTTAAAAAGTTTCGCTTTTCAGAGGAGTTCTGGAAAACAAAAGGAGGAGGTCTTTCCGCCGAAACTATTAAGGAGATGAAAGAAAAAGGATATGCAGTGCATACCAATGGCTTATCATCCTACACACTTACCGAAAAGCAAAAAGTGGTATTTGATCAGGAAATCCCCGATAATATGGATGATGTCAAAAGCGCAATGCCCCTTGAACTACCGTCTTGGAAGAGATGCTGCTATTGCATCCTAAAAAATGACCATATGTGCAAAAACATGGGGTTTGGTCCAGTAAAAGAAGAACAAGCCCGAATAAATGCCCTAAAAGATAAGTACAAATCAATTATAAAGGGAGGAAAGAAAGATGTATAAAAGCCCTGTTTATGACGTAATTCCAGTACCGATTGAAAAAATCGACCCAAATGAGTACAATCCGAACAGTGTAGCGCCGCCAGAAATGAAATTGCTGTATGACAGCATAAAATAAGATGGTTACACGATGCCCATTGTATGTTATTATAATAGTGAAAACGACCGGTATGAAATCGTTGATGGATTCCATCGTTATCGGATTATGCTTGATCATAAAGACATCTATGAACGAGAAGGAGGCTGCATCCCTGTTTCGGTGATTAACAAAAGCATTGACAACCGTATGGCCAGCACTATCCGTCATAACAGGGCGAGAGGAACCCACGACGTTGATTTGATGAGTAACATTGTGTGCGAGTTACATAATATCGGACGTTCAGATGCGTGGATTGCCAAGCACCTTGGTATGGATGCCGACGAAATTTTGAGATTAAAGCAGATAACTGGAATCGCAGAAATGTTTAAAGACAGCGAATTCTCACGAGCATGGGAACCTGCAGAGTAAAAGTATAGTTCAAACAAATACAGCCCGGATTTCCCGGGCTTTTGTTATGTTTTTGTCTCCTATTCGTCTATATAATCAGAGGGAGGTGAGAGAAATGAAGCGGGTATACCTGTGTCCGGAAATTGCGATCCAAAATAACTGGAACCGGCTGCATGGCCTACCAATGCGCAGACGAGCGCATCTGGACGCCAGGATTGCGTGGAACCAGAAACGATTTAGGGCAGCAAAATAGCTGCCTTTTATTTCGCCAGCCCCGGCCACCGCAGCGCCCCATCTGCATCCGGCGTCAATGTGACTGGCTCAGTCAGCATCCGGCCTTCATCGTCCATAATGTACCACCTGCCGTCAATGGTCTGTTGTCCCTTCACCATAGCCCCATCCGCTCCCAGGTAGTACCAATTACCATGATACTGATACCAGACATTTTTCACCATCATGCCGGCGCCGTCAAACCAGTACCAGCGCCCCTCATCCTCGTACCAGTCATTGACGACACAATGGTCGTTATCCAGGTAAAACCGCCAGCCGGCATCTTCCTGCTGCCAGCCGGATTTTGACCGCATAGCGCTTGCAACGTCGTCCTTAAACTGCTCCCAGGCATCAGGATGATCTACGAACCACTTGGGACAAATTTTCCCAGTCACATCATAGTGCCGGATTAATCCGCCATGCTGCGGATCCAGTTCCCAACGCCTGCAAATATCGGCGCACAGCTCCACATAGGATTGATAGGTGGCATCTGTAAAACGACCGCTCTCATCTGGATGACAAGCCTCTATGCTAATCGTATAGCTATTTGCCTGATTTGTACACCAGCTGATTTCCTCCTCTGGAATCATCTGGATAATCTCGCCTTTCAGCCCGATAATATAGTGAGCACTGGCCTTGGTTGTGTGAGTATCCTTCAGATTTTCAAAATAATTTCTGTTTGCCTGAGCTGACGTTCCGGGATTTCCAATATAATGACAGGCCACAGCCGTAGTTTTGCTGCGACGATTTCCCGGCCTGCTGTAATTGCTTATTGTCAAATATTGTTTATTAATTTCCATAGCTTCCTCCAAAATAAAAAAGCCCCAGATTCCTCCAGGGCCGTTGCGACGTCGCAAAAATTACTACTCATAAATGATATCCAGTCCATAGGCCACAGCTGCGTCATGCTCAATCCGGCATCCTCTGGCATTCTCCCAGCCCTTGCAGAAATATGCAGCATGGCATAGGGACATATTCTCCAGAGACTTAGCCAGGAAGCAAAGTGGAATCTGTACCACACCTCTCTCCTCCATACTCTCATTGCTGTACCATTCATCTGTAAAGAGGGTATTTACAATCTCATAGCCTTTTTCTTTCAGAACGGCGATTGCTTTTTCTCTGGTTGCTCTAATCTCTTCATCAGTTTTTCCAGCCATGGGCTGTGATAACATTGCTTTCATAGTTCAATTCCTTTCTTATCAAAAATTACCCGGCATCACCCGGCCGGGCGCGGGAGATGTTGGATCACCTCCTTACCGGGCTGCTGCCTCCGGGATGCCTGCGATGGATGTCGCTACAGACAGAATGCCAGACAGTACAGTTGCACTGCCTACCATCTGCCAGTTAACATCCCCCATCACAGCCGCTGTTCCAATTGTGGCCACAAACGTCTGTGCCATGGTTTTGACCGCTCTGATTCCTGCTGCCTTAATCCATGCCACAGTATCCACATCCGGACGAAAAACGCAATTTTTAAGCATATTCATTCCTCTCTTTCTGCCAGTTCTTCCGGCATTTCTAACAATGTATCTTTTAATTTTGTTGCTACGTCATTACCGCCCAACGTGTGGTATGCATCATACATCCGCTTTACATTCTCTTTTCCGTATATCGGGCAGTATTGCTTGTCCTGATAGTGGTTGTAGGCCTGTATAATGCGGTCGCGAAGAAGCGCCTGCATTCCCTCGTGCAGGGCTGTATTTCGCTCTGCTTCGGCTTTTTGTCTTTTGGTAAGCTGACGATAGCCCCAACCCAAAAGGGCGGATATGGCTAAAAATAGCCACTCCACCCAGTGTAAAAAAATGTACTGTACAATGTCTGTCAGCATTACAGTACCTCCTGTCAATTTTTAATCATTAATCATGGTCACAATCCTTATGTCCCGGACCGCCTTCTTTATGTCCAGACTGGACAATATGGGGCTTTCCGGGAGTTGCAGGCTTGGTGTACTCATGACCCTCTCCAGTGCTTAATACCTGGTTTTTCAGCGGCTCGCTGTCTTTTCCAACTGCGGGGCCTGCGTTTACGTGTGGGGTAATAGATTTGTGTTTGATACTCATGGTTTGTCCTTTCTGCCGCGTAACGGTGCGGCGCCGGTGCATATTTAATAATGTAGTTACTCTAAGCGGATACGAATGATCTGCGCGTTCGATGCTACATATAATCCCAGCCGAATATACTGGCTGCCTTGCAGCGACGATATGTCAAATACCAGTGATTTACCGCTGACGGATGTGGGCACCGACTTAATTGTAGTTGGCTTGACCGATGAACCCACACATAAACGCTGCCTATCTATATAACTTGTTGTAAACACACCGCTTCGCGCATCCTCAACTATCAACTTACTGTAAGCAGATAAATTTACAGGATTTGTGAAATGCAAATAATAAGTATAAAGTGTTGGGAAGGCAATACAGTCCGATCGAAACTCCATGTTGGAATTTTCTAAATTCATGGGGTTGTTATAGATTCCGCGATAGTACAGGTCGTTTGCATTGGCTACGTATCCCTCAAATGTACCCACCACCCCGCACAGTGTTACTCCTTTTTTTACCTTGTCGGCGGTGATGCCAAGAGCTTTTGCCACCTCAGCAAGTGTCTGGTATACCCAGCTGTTACCTGTTCCATCTGGGAGGTAATACCCTTCTGGAATGTAAAAATATAACCCCTGAGAATTCACACCATTACTCAGTGCTTTTGTAGCTGCATTTTTTTGGTTTGGAATGGGCTCAATAATCACATTGCCAGTCATATATTGATTGGCTGTCCAAAGAGTATGTCTTGACAGTTTGGGTACTACTTTCTGCTCATCAAGTGTTGATATGTCCTGGTCAACATAACCATTTCCGTTGTGGTATCCCTCTGGAATCATCGCTTTTCCATTAATTCTCAGCCTGGATGTCCATGCTCCTCGTTGGGTCACTGTAGGGCCATAAACCTCCCCGGATCCATCATGATACCCTTCCGGGACAGTAACGCGGTCGTTCATCCCAACTGCAGCTCCCCAGTTTTCACGATCGACCATCGTTCCCTCTTCGATGTCTCCTTCGCTGTTCATAAACGTGTAAGGACTTTTTACGTATTCGGCGGAAGCTGTAATTTCATCCAGATTTCCACCACCACCTCCAGAAACAGGAAACAAAATATCACTCATGTACTACTCACCCCCACAAGTTTCATTTTAAAATCAGACGTTGGTTTCTTTTTGGGGCAATAAAAAATAGCCTGCCCGTTTTGCGCTATGCCAAATTTTACCATGGACGCCATTTTTTCCCAGGTATCAATGGATGATAATGGTGTGCTGGATGTAACTGCAGACATCACACGAATAATATCCGTTGATTTCAGCCCAGGGACGGATACTGTCTGACTATAAGGAGCCGAGGAACCTACCCAGCGAGACGCATATAGGGTAATTTCCACTACTCGGTTCGCTTTGGCTGCCGCAGTCTCAACCGATTTCATATTTTTATCAATCTTGTCCATGTTACTGTTAATCACACTGATATCAACAAGGTCTGTTGGATCTGGTTTTGCCAGATTGTAACTTCCGGTATATTTCACGTTTTCACCTCCCTGATAGATTGCCAGGTATACCCAGATGCTCTCTGCCATGTCATCTCTGTTACATCCTGCCATGTATTGTAGATATACTCATATATCGCTTCCAGATGAGCTGGCTTAACATCCTCAATAGCCGCTTTTAATCCCGCCATATTTTCCGGGATACCAAGCTGCCCCACGAAGCGGATATAAAATCTGCTGTTAGCATTATCCTCAATTACCTCCACCTCAGCACCAGAAAACTTTTCTGCTACATCCTTGATCATCTGCTTTGTTGTAGTTCCGGTTCCAGATAACTTTGCCAAAATCTGCTCCTGGCGGGAAGTATCACTTAGGGAACCGTCTGTCTTAATACCAAGGATTGTCTCCCATCTGGAAAGCAGTGTTGTAGCCAGCTGAGGAAAACACTGATTGACTGTGATTTTAAGCTCTGCATCCAGCTTATCCGTCTCCTCTGATAACACGCTCTGCAATGTGGCCATTGTTTCGTTGTCCTGGTAATAATCTGGCAGTAATTTAATCAGTTCCAACCATGCTCACCTCCGATAACGATACAGTCCCCTTAACCGGGATTTGCTTGGATCCAACTGTTACATTCCCGTTTTTGCCGTTAATCAGCAGCGTGTCAAAATCCTCCACACCAGGGATGTCCAGCAACAAATTTCCGATTTTTGCATAGCTTACACGGTAATTTTCAAAAATCATGTCCTTTAAAAACTCATCCAGCGCTGCCTCAAAGTCCTGCTTTATCTCTGACGCTGTACGGCTTTTATCTAACAGAATATTGGCTGTCACATTGATTGTAAGAGCCTGTGGCGATTGTACTGTTACCGTGGCCCCAATAGGGCGCACTGTATCGATATAGGACTGCACTTTTGGTACAATCCCGCTGGATATCGCTTTTTTATCATCCACAACTAGAACTGTCACGGTCCCGGGACCGCCATCAAGCGGCATTGCCTTGGCTGCCCCGGTCCCTGGCACCTCCAGAGCCCACTGGATGTAATGATTTGCATTTCCGGATGTAACCGGAAGCTGTGCCTTAACGTAAAACCGCTGCCTTAATGCTTCATCGCTCTCCGTGTCTGTTCCTGGCGTGATAATATCAGTCAGGTTTGCTGTAATCCCTACAATGCCATTTGTAATAGGCTGTAACTGGCCGGAATACTGGTTTCCTTTATCCCCTACTGTCGTACAGGTAGCATGATACACGTTTGTACTGTCCATCCGGTCAATCCGATACACCAGCTCATTTATCCCCCATAAACTCCCTATTGGGACTGATGCAGACGTCTCTACCTTGCGCATTGCTGTCGTTGCAGGTTTGCGGATAATGCCCCACCCTCCAACTGCTCTGTCCAGATATTCCCCAACAGCTGTATCTGGAAGAACCAAGTCAAGAAAATTCTCCAGTTGAAATCCCATCTGGGTAAGAAAATAAGCGCATGGAGCAATCGCATCAAAAATTACACTGCCCTCGCGCTTATCTACATCATTTTTAACTCTGTCGAGAAGAGCCTGCACCAGCTCTTCATACGTCATTTTTGTCATATCTTGCCCTCCGTTGTTACCCTGATATCTCCGTAAATACTGGATACATCAAAAGAGCAGTGACAGGAATCGCCGGAAAAAGAAAACTCAAAGCTATCTACTGACTGGATTCTATCATCGCGCATAAGCAACTCCTCCACCATCCGGCGAAGCTCTGCCCGGACATAAGAACGATCCTCTCCTATCAGCTGTTTCCATGCAATCCCGTACTGAAAACTATAGATTGGGTATTCATATTGCTCTGTCGATAGAGCTTTATAAATACTCTGCTTCAGAGCCTCCATACCGTCTACAAAGCCCGCAATCTGCGTATCTGACATTTTATACGTCCTGTCTGTGTAAGACTGTTCCTTGACCGTCAAATCAATCGTCAATGCCATCAGGGCACCTCCTTAATCTGGTAAGGCTTGCCAACAATCTCCAGGATATAATACTCTTGCCCGCCGTCATTGCGCAAAAGCCTTACTTTATCGCCTGGAGCCAGATTTTTTACCATATTGCCGGATATCATGGACATTGGGACTGGAAGCTGCCCAACCATTACGGCGGTTCCGGTATAGGTCCCAATCAGAACAGCGGAAGGTTTCCTGTTTTTCATGTAGTTATCAACTACAGTCTTTATCAGCTCAAAAAATTGAGTCATTACAATCTTATCCATCTGCCATCACCTCCACTGTCATTTTGTGAACCGGAAGAAAATCATGCGTTACCTTTTTTACAATCAGCCGCCTGTTTAATCCGATGTCCGCAATACTGCCATAGATGCTGTTTCCTGCGCGCACCCGGAGATCTCCCAGACATTCCAATTTCAATGTCTCCTGCTCGTGATTATAGAGTTTTAAAAGGTTATTTGCCCGTTCCTGCGCCTTGGCTGCGTTATCAATCCCGGATGGAGAGGATTCCAGGTATTGCAGTAGCCCGTACCGGTTCACGGCAGTCTGTTCAACGGACATTCCCACATCTATTTTTCCAGATGCCTCATCCTTCCAGACAACCTTGATTTTGTTGTAATACTCCTCATCAATGGATTTTTCCCAACTATATCCAGTGCACAGACTCTCATCTCCCAGCACCAAAGGGAGCTGCAGGTTGCGCATATTCCACAGGCACACTTTTCCATATTCATCCCGCAGGCAAAAATACTCCTGTGTGCCTATCAGGGTGTCTGATACCGCCTGCGTAACATGATCAATCCATGTCTTTTCATAGTCTGCAATGGTCGGCAAAACAAAACCTGAATCCTCTATGGTCCCAGGCGTAAGAGATAGAGCGGTGCACATATTTGATACAAGATTCTTAAGGGTGCCGCCCTCTAAAACAACAATATCTTTGTTTTTTGTGTACCGAAGCTGGTCGTAAGCCTTAACGGTAATTGTCCCTGTCTCGTCTCCAGATACCTTAAAAACAGAGCCAAAAAAGATGCCCTCTGACTGATTATTGTCCGTCAGTCTAATGACATCTCCGTTTTGTAAGGTAAGGCCATTTTTTAAGTAAGACACTTCCAAGCTGCTCGCCCCATCATTAAGGGATTCTGCCCATGATATGTCTTTACACATATCGGAGATATCGTAGATGCTCCCCTGGCTCTCAACCAGTAATTCCATGACCTCACCTCCTTAAGCTGGAATTTTCAAGATCTGACCATCATAAATCAGATTTGGATTTTTAATGGCTGGATTCGCTGCGACTATTTTGGGATACAGGCTGCCATTGCCATAATACCGCTTTGCCAGCCCCCACAGCGTATCCCCTGACTGTACCGTATGGGTTTTGTCATCTGTTACCGCCGGATTGCTTTCCGGCTCCTTTGGTGTTTCCTCCTGCTTGATAGCGGTACTCTCCGTGGTTGGCACTGCTACATACCGCTTGCCCGGAGCTTTATACTCCTGCAGCTTAATAGTCAGATACTTATCCCCTTCCTCACCGGCTTTCTCTACTGCCTCCACGCTTTTCACAAGGACCATCATACTGATATCATCTGTAATGTCGTTTGAGGCAATAAAACGCACCGGCTGGAGTTCCTTTTGCGCTCTCCGGAACATCTTTTCGTAGTAATCTGCATCTGCCCTCGCTCCGGATTCCATATAGTGATACCGTTGACTGGGGAACTCTGCCTCAAAACTGATAGTTTCTAATTCACTATATACAGGTATGGAGACCTGCCCGGTGCCAAGCACCCGATAAGTCTCCACATTCATGCTTCGTTCTCGCTTTAGTTCCTCTGGATTAACCGGGAGCTTGTACTTTTTGCCCTTAAATTTAAAATAAATTGAATAGCTCATTATACAGGTACCCCCTCCGGAGCTGTGGCAATGATGTCCTTTAACTCGTTGACCACATGCGTCATTACACTGTCAGTATCGGTCTCTTTTGTGATGGGGCCAGAAAATTCTACACGGATATTTGGTGCAAGGGTATTCTGGGCGATACGTGCAACGTAGTCACGTTCTGCCAGTTTCCGCATCCACTCAATATCTTCGCTGTCAGCCTCTACCTTTACAGCTCCGCCCTTTCCAGTGCCTTTTACGACCGCTGGATTTCCGGCGGTAAAAAACTGAGAATAATCCATACCGCCAGCTCCATTCAAATTGGGGATGAAACCAGAAAACGGATTAGAAATTCTGTCTGCCAGTCCTTTTCCTATTCCATACCCTTTATTGACAAAATCAGCACCATTAACAAAATCTTTTTTCTTCACAATTTCATTCCAATCAGAAGCAGATTTTGCTGAGGCCGCCGCCCCTTCAATTTTTGCCTTAAAGCGATCCAGTCCTGCGGAAATCTGAACGTTTACTCCAGGAATGCGATTTATAATAGCTTCAACTGACCGTGCCATTTCTGACATGTATCCAATCACAGTTACAGCCAAATCATAAAAAAGAATTTTAGTTGCAGACACAGGATGATTCCAGACATTAGCAAAAAAATTAGCCACTGCTGCGATAACGTTATAAATTCCGATAAAATAATTTATAACCTCTGCAGCAAAACCCCCTATTACTCCGCCTATAATTCCGGTTCCTGACAGCGTTGCTCCTGTAAAATGATTAACTGCTGCAACTCCTGCATAAAAAGCGGCCACAAGTATCAAAACCAATCCCACAATCCATACAATAGGACAAGCATAAAGAGCAGAATTAAGGCCCAGCATCGCCGTTGTTTCAGCCCAAGTGGCCCCTGTTGTAGCCCATAAAGATAAAGCATAAATTCCAACACCTACCGCCTGGGCACCAAATCTGGCAGCTGAAATCAACGATAATCCATTGGATATAATTTGCGCTGATGCGTAAGCCCCCAATGCTGCTACAGCCGCCCATATAAATGGCGAAACCATAGGCCAAGCAGCAGTACAAAAATCTATAAAACCTTCTGTCGCTTCTCCTGCCCAATAAATCAATCCTATAAGATTATTTAAAGCGGCTTGCGCTCCTGCTGAATTCAGTATCGCATTTGCTTTATCAAACACCCCACCAAACGCCTGAGCGCCATCATTTTTTATCTTTTGCCAAATGTCTGCAAACGTCATAGGCATACTACTGAACCTGTCTTCAATATCGCCTGCCGCCTGGAACATGGCATTTTTGACAATGTCTGCCGTAATAAGTCCCTGAGAGGACAGCTCCTTCAGTTCTCCCTTGCTCTTCCCCATATACTGAGCAATGGCGTTCGCTACCATGGGCGCATTTTCCATCACAGAACGGAATTCATCGCCCTGTAGCCGCCCGGCTGCCATAGCCTGAGAAATCTGCAAAAAGGCAGAATTTTGTTCTGCTGTGCCGGCTCCGGAAACTTTAATGGATTTTGTCAAAAGTTCTGTAAATGCAACTGCTTCCTGGTTACTTCCAAAACTGTCCCCTGCAAGCATTCTCATCTTCGATGCAGCACTGGCCATTTCCGTATAACTACCTCTTGTCCGGTTCGCTGCCGCGAAGATATCGTTCTGAAGGCTGCGCTGTTCTGCCAGTGAGTTTGTAATCATGCCCAGTCTTGTATTTGTGTTGGTATACGTATCTGTCAAATCCATTTCCTTTTTTACAGCCGCAAAACCAACCGCTGTTTTAATAAATTGCGATAGACCGTTGCTTGCTCTGGCCGTTGCAGCTTCTGTCCGTTTTAGTGAATCATTGAAATCATCCGTCCGTTTACTCGCTCCCAAAATAGACTTAGATGCTCTATCTGTCCCCTCAACGATTCTTTTTATTGTGGAACTGTATCCGTCCAACAGTTTAAACATGGCATCTAATGTAGGCATCCGCTCACCTCCTATCCGATTTTACTTGCTTGCCGTTTCTCTTCCTCGATTCGCAGGTCAATACTTGCATAAATAAGCGCCCGCTCTTGCTGGGACATATTTTCCAGTTCGGACGGGCGGATATGTAACCTTTGCAGGGCGAAATGAGCATAGTTAATCTCTGGATCGCCCTGCTTAATCAGTTTTTTGCAGCTTCGATATCGTCATTAATATTGATATTCAGCCCAGATAGCTTCTGCACCTGCTCCAGAAGATTTGCGTATTCGCCAACATAAAGCATAGTAGACAAGAGCTTAGATGCTCCCAGTACGCCATACTGCCTCTGAAGAGTTTCATCATTCAGGTTTGGTTCTACCACCGCTGTGGCTGTCAGTTCCTGCTGGTACTGGATGCGATTAAAAATCTCTACTCCCTGTTTGTCCACCTTACGGTGCTTTTTTATCAGATCTTCGTTTTCCGCCTGCGTAATTGGGCGAATCACAAAAGGAACCGGCTTTCCGTTCTCCTGGAACCGGTCAGAAATAAAAACTTCCTTGTTTGCAGTTTTGACAGGGTTTAAAAATGCGCTTAAGCTTCCCATAATCTAATCTCCTTATCTCATGTTTTCCGGGAATACATAGGATTCCAGGTTGTCTACATCATCAAAAGTAAAATCTGTATCCGATGAATTTAAGTCCTCGCTGCCATCTTCCAGATATACAACAGGAACCTTTGAGAGGATGCAGTTGCGCATTACCACAACTCTGCGGCCAATCGTCGAACTGGAATCCTCATTTGTGGTCTGAATACTGATAGAGGGAGTTTTTCCCTCATCAATGTACTTCTGGTAAATCGCAAGGGTAGCGGGGCTGACGTTGTAAATACCTAAAGTTCCCTTGCCCTCAGCTCCTACAACCTTATGCTGCTTCATTCGATGCCCTAACAGCTTTTTGGCGATAATAGTAAACTCGATGCTTGCTTCAACCTTTGCGAGCTCGAAAAAATACCGATTCTCGCCATCGACAGTAATATAGGCGCTTCCCTCGCTGCCTGTTACCAGGTCAGCAATTTTTGTATAATTATTACCTTTTCCCATGGTCTACCTCCTACTGTAAATTGACCGTCATGTAGAGCTTTTCTGCACTGTCCACGGGTTCAACATAGACATCTACCAACATTGCATCGATATCATCACCCGGAGCAACTGTGATATCATCCGGGTTAAAATTATCGATTGCAGACATATTCTGGAGGCCTGCAAAGTAATCCACCAGCGCAGACTTAAATAGCAGCCTACCGTCTGTATTGTTGTTGATTTTACCCATGTAGTTACTCTTAAAAATGGATGCAATATCATTCGCAATATTGTCCAGGGTGCGAATTACGCGGTTTTTAGACAGGTCTTTGGACTTCTCCGGAGTAAACGTAGTCAGGGAGTTAATGTCATAAACAACCGTCACATTCTGGGCGCTGTCTACGTCAAAAATCAGCTTGCCTGCCTTTACCGCAGTTTCTTTTTCAGTTTTGGTCATGCGCGGATCCACGTCAATCGCGCCTGTATATTTCATTCCGGTGTTTGATGTGGTCATGCTGGCTCCTGCAGTTGCTCCGGCTACCCACGCAGTAGCTTCAGCAGCTGCCAACTTACTGCCATCTGCCATCACAACACCCTGCGCTACATTAATAACGCCCTCATAGTCTCCGACATGGTTCGCGAGTACCGCCTGACACTTTACTCCCTCATCCTCTCTCATGGTTTTAATCCAGGATGCGATTGCGGTTTTATTTGCCGTAGCCGTTCCTGGAGTTGTGTCATACGGATAACACAACACGTCAAATTTGACCGTCTTTAACTTTGCCAGTGCCTTGTTGATGGAATCTGTCGTGTGGGAATCCGGAAGCTTATAAATCAGCACTGTCTTGGCTTTTTTCAGAGCCTCAATGACCAATTTCTTATCAGAAGCAACTGCCCCCTCTGGATATCCCTGCTCGGTCACAGTGACTGTGTACAGATTCTCATCTTCGCCCACTGTCATTTCCTGCAAAATGACAACGGTTCCTCTGTCCCCCGGAGTGATAGACAGAGGCTCACTCGTTTTAATATTGATGTAGGCTCCGGGCAAAACCTTGTTCTGGGTTTCCCATGTTCCTGCCATGGTTATGCCTCCTTAATTTTTTCAGACTGAATCAAGGTCTGCATCTGCGGTGCAGTATCGTTTTTAAACTCCCGATAATCCACATCGCACAAAAAATGCAGCACCTTATCCTCGATTTTTGAGTTCCTATTTTTTAATTTAAAGCCAGGAATTGCAAATTCTCTTGTTAAATCCTGACCAACATTCCAACATTCTTCCTGAAGCTGCGCTTGACCGGTGTTTTCCGGAAAGTAAAGGATGTCCAGGTTTACCGTATTTTTCAACCGGCCATTAATTCCTCTGGAATGCTCCTGCTCATAGACGTGCACCAAAAAGCATGGAGCCGTAAACCCCTGCGGAACATCCTCGCGGTATGTTTTACAGGGCTTTACAGTTTTTAAACCGCTTGCAATAGCCTCATATAATCTTTCAATCATGCTTTTTCTGTATTGCCTCCACTTCCGCCTTAAACAGTTCAATCAGGCGCTTATTGATATAATTCTCTGTTCGCTCCAGAAGATGATCACCGTTTGCGGAGCGAACATATCCGGTGGTGTTGCCTGCGCCGTCTACTGTGCGGTGTCCGTAATTTACATAGGATGCATAATCCGCACTATTGACCAGATTTTTACTCACGCCGCCGTCACGGGTGCGGACAGCTGGGGCAGACCGCCAATTTTTACGAAAAAATCCGGTAATTACTGGAGATTGATCCTTGGCGCGTCTCATGCCCTCATTAACTGCCTGGTTAAGTATCTTAATATCGATTTCTCTGACATCGTCCAGCATAGCCATCAGTTCTTTACGGTACTGGTCAATGGCCGCTTTATTGCGTCTGTAATTACTGCTACTCATGCGTTATCCTCTCTCTTAACCTCGCACTGCCACTGGTAAGTATAAGGGTGACACTCGCCCAGGGTAAGCTCGACGGTTTTTCCGGTGTGCATCGTCACAGTAATCCTATCGCCCTCCTGCACATCTGCTTCCAGGCCACAAAATAGCGTGTGACTGTTTTGGATGGACGGGTTTGGAGTGCCGACAGCAGCCTGCCCCGAAGAGCTGTAGCGGCAGAGGATATTCTCCCCCACCGTAAAAAGCTCATTGCGTACGTATCCGCCTTTTTCTACCTCGCGCCAGCGCTGCACAGTCATTCTGGCATCGTACATCACTTCATATGGATTAAGCATAACCTCTCAACCTCCTGTGTCTTTTAAGAGCCGCTTTATCGCTTGCATTAAGCTCATAAATGCTTGCCTTGGTATTCCCTTCGGTCTGCGCCCAGGTAATCGTACCATCGCCCTCTTTTAGGCTGGCCACTTCCGGATGATACCCGGAACCGTTGGCTGCCTCGTAATCGATAATACCTTTTACTTTTTTCCGGATAACCGACTCCAGGATATCCGGAATGCGCTCAGGATGGAGATTGCAATAATCGCACACAGAGAGAATGACGTCTGACACAAGCAATTCTTTTTCGCCCGGATAAAGTCCCAGGTTGCTTTCCACAGCTCTTTTCATTTCAGCTGCTGTCATGCCTCATCCCTCCTATTTTTTAATCAGCCCCGCATCCCGAAGGGATTTAAGCAGGGCATTAAACTCTTCCTTTGTAGGTGTAACTCCAGCTGCATCCTTAACGGCTGCGCCTGTGCGTTCCTCAAAAAGTTCCCTGATTTTCGGCGGGATTCCGTTCATATCAAAGTCTGCCATAACTCACCTTATCCTTTCAGGCCAGTGATTGCGCCGTGCATAAATGCAGGACCATGATCCAGGCCAAACTGACCAAAAATCTGTCCCTCTTCAGATGCGCCGGTCTTAGCCAGCTCTTCGTAGAAGAAATTGCCTTTTCCCGGTACCGGCTGGAACACCGGAGCCATTACAGACAGCTCAGCAGCCAGAACGGCAGTCTGCGGCATAAAACGGTCAAGAGCAATACCGATGTTTCCGAAGTCTGTCTCAATCTGCTTGATATTGGTTCCTCCGATATTTCTGTCAGTCGGTGCGTAGGAGTAAATATCGGTGATGATCTGCTTCTGAGTGCTGCCCACATACAGAACCACATTGGAGAAGATTGCTCCTGCGTCATACATAGCCTTAAAGAGCTGCTGCATCAGTGCTTTGGTCAAAGCTGCACTCTTACCATCTACTTTTGTGCCGCCATCGCCTCCGCAAAGAGCCAGCAGGCCTCTGGTCTTGCTTGCCACATCTGCGCTGGTTGCTTTTGCGTACACGCCGTTGATGATGGTGTACTCGATATCGCGGGCAATCTTTTCCAGCTTTCTCGCAATCTGCCAATCCTTTTCGGTAGACTGCACATTGTTTTTCTGCCCAGCGGTATTCAGTCCGCTCATTCTTCCACGGTTGGACTCCTTAACATAGGAAATGGATACCTTCTCGTGGAAAATCTGGGTTACATTGGTGTTCTGGGTTCTCACGATTTCCTCGGCCTGCGGTGCGGTCAGGGATGCAGTCTCAGTGATTGCCGGCTGCGCTGCCTCCGGAAGAGAGTACTGAGAATCGGTCGGGAACTCAAAATTATCAGTCTGCACGCCGCCAGTCAAACCGCCAATAGCGGAAAGAATTGGGGTGTTCGTAGTATCAGCAGTAAATAAATCTCCTGCATAGTTGGGTAAATTCCAGGTCGTGCCTGTTCCTTTCTGATTTGCCATTATTCGTTATTCCTCACTTTCTGCCTGTTCCAGGCGAAATAATTCATTTCTTGCTGCAATCCGGTCAGCCAGCCTTGTTGCAGGATCCTTAATCAGCTTTTCCAGCTCCTCTCTACGTCCGGAAGAACCTCCCTCCTGCGGCGGGGTCTTGCCATTATTGCCCGGTGTCTTTCCGGAAATCGGAGTGGTAAACAGTTCTTTGTAGGTCTCTTTTACCGTTTTTAACTGCTCAGACAGTCCAGACACTGTGCCATCATCTGCCAGAATCAGCTTGGTGCGGTCAAATTTATCCGCTACCAACTCTGGATACTTGCAATCCTTTAACTGGTCCTTGATAGCGCCAGTCAGACGCATATCGCGGATTTTGTCCTCATACTCTTTCTTGGTTGCCTTGTTCGCGTCTTCCAGCTCAGTGATTTTTGTCTGGAGAGCTTCATTGTCCTTGGCTTCGGTCTTCAAGGTCTTTAACTGCTTGTCCCGGTCAGCTACCTGCTTTTCCAGATCTGCCTTCGCCGTGTTCACCTCATCAAACCGGGACTTGGGGATAAATCCTTTCATCTCGTTTGTGTAGATGTCGATTACAGCCGTTGCCTGCTCTTCAGTCAGGCCTTTTGCGATTAATTCTTCTTTTTTCATGGTTTCATTCCTTTCATCTTCACTTGTTGTCCCGGTCGTGTCCGGTGATGTCCCGTTCTTTATCGTCTGCGGTACCGGAAAGACGGCATAAAAATAACACCCGGTTTCCCGCGTGCCTATGACTAAATCTATGACTATCTATGACTAATTTTTATTAAACTACTTCTTTCCAAATCTCCGGCCCCACTCCAAACGCCCCCGGCTCCCAGACGTTATTATCCACCATGGATTCCCACTTCTTGCCGCTGTGGGTACACTTGGAACCTGTCTGCCATTTTACTGGTGGGATACCGTTGTACGGCTCCCACGCCGGATATTCTTCCTGAGGCTCCGGTTCTGGTTCCGGAACGACTGTGCCGCCGCTCTCAACCGTTTCCTTAATCTTCTGGACGGTCGCGTTCAGAGAGGTAACGGTCGCGTTCAGTGCACTCTGCTGCTTTGCCAGCTCATTAATCTGGGTCTGCAACGGTGCGTTGGACTGCTCTGGATCTGCGTTTGCCTGCGCCAGTGCAACCAGCTCCTTTCTCTGCTCCTCGGTGATGTCATTCCGCACCCAGAGGGTATCAATTTTCTTTAACATATCATCGAGGGCGTATCTCTTTGATGTGATTACATTTCTTACAATCTCGTACATTTAAACCTCCAATACTGCGGCACTGATAGCCGCGATTTTACTGTCTACATAGGATTTTGTATCTACGGTGTAGGTCAGTTCCATGTTGCATCCGCCTGTGTTGGTGACTTCGGTGGTGCCTGCGTACATCGTGAGGGCGTTGAGCTGTGCTTGCTCAGATGGGGAGAGGGGGATGGATTCGGGGGTCGAAGCCTGCGCTATGATTGTGATATCGTTGGATTCAAGCCACTGCCTTCCTTCCTCAGTCGTTGTAACTCCATCTATTTTGAGATAAGCGTTTCCGTATACGATTCGAAATTCTCCGTTTTTAAGCGTGGACACACTTTGAGTTGAATAAATAAATTTATCGCTTACGGCATCGTTTTGTTTATCCATAACCCCAAGTGTTGAAATGTTTATCATCACAGAACCTGAACTATGTATCCCCATGAAGTTTTCCTTTATCTCCGCTCCTGACAAGACCTTGCTCTGATACACCCAGCACCACACTTCATCCACCTTTTCCAGCTTGTCCCACTTGGTAAATGGGCGAGGCGGTATCAGAGTGATGGACTGCTGCTCTGTGCCGCCCTTTACAGTAACGGTCACAGGCTGGTCGGTTATCTCGATGGGCTGTTCCCAGTCAGGTGAGGGGGAGGGGAAGCCGCCGGAATAGGGTTCGTAGGGTTTTAATGCATCGCCTTGGTTCATCATCAAGGTATTTAGATCCACTGTCTCATAAATTGAGAATCTTACATACTCCACACTTTCTAATGTTGTAAATTTGTCACCATTATTTGAAAGTTCAAAATCAAACTTGTCGGTAGTCAGTGGTTTCTTCTCCAAATTATAAAACTTGCCGCGATTCTGTCGGGTCTTACTAACAGAATATGTTGTGTTTGGGGATACCTTAATAAACCCAGATGTATGAATAGAACCATTCGCATTTGTTGTTCCATCTACATTTAATATTGTCTTCATATCTACATTTGTTACATCAAACAACTGCGCACCACTCGTTTTCCTCTGCTCCGTCTTACCCCACATGGCAAACCGCACAACCGGCACCCTCGAACTGTCAGTTACCTTTATACCCCCCCAGAAATTTTCTGACTAATTAGGGCTGACTGGATATTCACCAGCTTGGCATTCAGGCGCTCTTCCAGGTTCTGGATGTATTTTCCAGTATCTGCCACATAGCTGACTTCCATGTGCGCCCCGGCATCGTTTGTGATAACGGTGGTTGGGTAGTTGGTGTGGAGAGAGGAGTAGGCGGCGAGTTCTTCGGGGGTGAGGTCGCGCTCGATGGGGGTAGCAATCTGATACAACACATCAGTCGGATTGTTTGCAAGAAACTGCTTAAGTTCTTCTACAGTTGAAGCCCTTGTCGTTTTCAATCTTATAAAAATTACACTTTCAGAAATGTGTACACCTTCGTTTGTTTCGTTGGCGATTAACTTTGCACTTTGCTTAAGCCTATTGCAAATACCCTCAGATCCACTCCTACTCTTTTTAGATAAACCATAAGCAAAATTCGCTATATTGTTGGTATTTATGGATTGCAAATCAAACGGACTATTTGAATCAAACTTTAATAATAAAACCCTCTGCACATATTTCCCTCTCGCCAAGTCAATCTCGTCACAAATCCACTGCTGACCGTTTTGGTCAGTGTAGTTGCCGTCTTTGCTGACTGGCACGCCGGGGAGACCGTTCGGAGTGGCGAGGGTGAGGGATTGTGGCTCGACGTAGGGCGTGTAGGTTTTTATATCGCCCACAGCAAACATATATTCCAGACCGTCACCTTTAGTTAGTAAATTATAAAAGCCTTTAACGTCTTTATTTCCGATAGACCTACAAACTCTGGTTTGTCCTGCGTCAATAGAGAACCATACGTTC